>Ga0207079_1134_pt1 | contig 10968 bp, 7 predicted proteins | sample Alteio_BWMinHeat_61_FD_153525 | JGI IMG/M metagenome (GOLD analysis project Ga0207079, IMG submission 153525) | Enriched cells from forest soil in Barre Woods Harvard Forest LTER site, Petersham, Massachusetts, United States -... | ecosystem: Environmental > Terrestrial > Soil > Temperate forest >...
CTGTTATCTGTGCCGATGAACCATCAAAAGTATAATTTGCAGCGGAGTTAAAGGTATTTGTCCAGTTTGAAGATCCTACAACGCCTGCGCTTGCACCACCAAGGCCATTGGCATGTGCCGTAATTAAAGTACCACCGGAATTTACTGTAAAGACACAGCTTGCCGCATCAGCAGCAAATGCAGTAGTTTTGGTATCAAATGTACCATTTACAATTACTGTACCTCGGTAGTCGGGAGAGGTTGTTGTACTGCCGGAAAGTGTAACTGTTGTAACTGTACCTGCCATTTGAACATAAGTGCCCGAGTTAACAGTTATATTAGTATAGACTAAAGTTCCTCCATTAGAAATAGTGAAAACCTGGGGACTGCCAGAAGTGCCTGATCCATTAAAAACAAATGCACCATTATTACAATTACCACTTGTATTAGTAGTATAAGAGCCGGAAATTGTTAGGTTTTTAGTTAGGGTTATGTTACTATTAAATCCTGAGCCCGAACCACTGCAAAAATCTATTGAACCTCCGCTTAAAATGCAGTTGCCCTGAATATTCATGGTGCTTGTCGTGGTACTGGAAGTATTAAATACTATTGCGCCTGCAGAATGGGTGAAAATTCCCACGATAGTAGTAGTGCCTGTTGTGAATGTGCCTGCACCGGAAGACGAGTATGTGAGGTTGCCAAAAGTTGCGACAGGTATCGTAAATGTAGCAGAACCACCATAAACAACAGTGCTTGTTGCAGCTAATGTTCCCAATGTAGGGGTAGTGGCATTCTGTATTGTAAATGTTGAACCTGCCCTGACATTTATTGTGCAGGCAGCGGTAATCGTATGATTAGGCTGGGTAAAACTCATTGCATTCGTACCATCACCAATATTAATTGTTACACCGGCAGCAAGTGTCCAGTTATTACCTGTAGTTGTGGTAGTACCATTGTAAACATTAAATACATCTCCCGACGTAGTGAAATTGCCGGGGTGGGTTCCGCTTCCATCAGTATTTACACCCCATTGGGTGGTAAGTTGTAACGTGGTGGAGTTAGAGACGTTGTAATAATTGGTTGCAAAACTTGCAAAACTCATACAGCAAAAAACAGATGTCAAAACGAGAGCCACTATTCCGGTTCTGTGATTTGACAATGATCTTATAAAGTATATGAATGTCGCAATGATCACTTCTGTTTTATTTACGTTTTTACTTTAATTCCAGCTCTGCCTCAACCACTTTTTCTGTTCGGTCGCTTGTCTGTAACTTATAGGTTACATGCAGCTTCCCTTTATGAAAATCAAAATTATCACCGTCCAATTCTATTTTAAACCGGCGTTTAGGATTGGGTGTATACACGCCAACTCCTCTTGCTATCTTCGCTTCCTTTGCCTTTCCATCGGGAGAAACATAATCAACTTTTAAGTCCCCGTATACCGACATATTTCCGTTGCGGTTAAAAACCATGCTCAGCATCGGCTTATTGTCTGCCATTTCAAAAGATAGGTCAGAAAGTGTTACCGTAGTCGTATTCTCTCCCACCCTTATTATTACCGGTATTGTTATACCGTAGATTGGTGTCAGTTGTATAGAGATACTGCTGGTATCCTTTTTCTTCGATGGTTCACCCAAGGGTTTTTCATCCGGCACTGCCCTGAAATATAAGTGCGACCTGTATTCACCGTCTTTCATCTGGCTGGTTTTGATCACCTGCACTTTCACTACTTGTGATTCATTAGGCCCCAAGACCACTTTCCTGGGAAAATACCGTATGTATGGCCCGGCGAAGTTTTGGCCTGCATCCGCAGTATCTATTTCTTCAAAGCTGCCATCTTCCTTCATCCGGAAATCTTTTACAGATATGGCATAAATAGCCGTATCCTTTCCCACATTGGCGAGGCTGATCTCCTGCGATTTTTTTGAACCTTCAAAAACTATTCTCAGTGGCGAGATAAGTAAGTCGCCCTGCGCCATCGTTTGTATACACGAAAAGACCAACAATATACCCGGGACAAGAAACTTAACAGGAACAGATAATTTGGATGCAGAAGGTCTTTGCAGAAGTACAGATTTGCCCATGTATGTTTATTTTATTTACCAACTGTTCTTTGTTTAATGCGACAGCTTTGCTTTTATCAATCATGCTTAACGGTAACCGGGATAGCATCTGATTGTGCAATAGAGCTTGAATTATATCCAAATAAAGCCGCAGTGGGTCACCATCATTAAAATACACTCATTCATTTGCGTTGTCATTTTATTAAAATTTGACAATGCATTATACATTAATTTTAGCTATCAAAACTAATCAACGCACTATCTGCCCATGACATAAAGTTATCCACAGGCGTTAACACAGCAAAGTTAATAAAAACGACATATATTTGTCAGCAATTAACAAATGATTCTGATCGTTAAGCAAATTCCTCTTTGAATATGTTCCAGAAATAAATAAAGAACTTCAAAAAATAATACCCTGTTTCTCTTACCGATTACGCATTAGCTTTTTGTAACCTTCTGTTCATCTGAATTTCCGATATCACATTACTAATTAATTGCAAATCATTTTCTCCCTTTTGAATGTAATCATATGCCCCATACTTTTTAGCTTCAGAGATCACATCATTATTCTTTTGCGATGATATTATCAGTAAATGTATGCGAGGATCATATTGCTGTATAATCTGCATAACTTCAATTCCGTTATATGGCTTCATATCATAATCAAGAAAAATAATATCCGGAAGAAGATCCAGCTTCTCGATACAATCATACCCATTCTCAAAAACAACACTGTTTTTAAAGCCCAGGTTTATTAGATGTTGACGATAGAAATTTCTGCAAAAAGGATCATCATCTACAATAAAAAATTTCAGATTTTTTGCACGTTCCATTTAATAACTATTTGAAAACTTAATAGCCAATCTCATGCCAGTTTTGTAAGTAATTGATTTTCAGCAATAATCTTATTAACAGACAGCAAACGACTTCCAGAATAAGGATGCCAATTCCAAAATATGGAATGAAAAAATAACACAGATTAATTATTGAAAATACTCAAAATGTTTCCTTTTATGCTTAGTTTTATAGAAAATTTCCATTTCATGGAACAATTCCGAATTTTTATTGTTGAAGATGATCCCTGGTACGGTGAGATCCTTGAGTACCACCTTTCCCTTAACCCAGACCATGAGATCTACAGGTATGCAACAGGAAAAGAATGCCTTGCAAACCTTTCAAAAAAACCAAGGCTCATCAGCATGGACTATTCCCTGCCGGATACTAACGGTGTAGACTTGCTGAAAAAAATTAAAGAATATAATCCTGAAATTCCGGTAATTATCATCAGCGGACAGGAAGATGTGAGCACTGCTGTTGACCTCCTGAAAAAAGGAGCCTCTGACTATTTTATCAAGGACGATAATACCAAGGAACTGCTTTGGAATGCCGTTAGCCGCATCAAAGAACACCAGTCCCTGGTAAAAGAAGTAGAAGAACTGAAAGAAGAACTTGGGCAGAAATACGATTTCACTAAAGCGATCAAAGGCAATAGCCCGGCCATGCTGAAAATATTCGGTCTGCTGGAAAAAGCATCACGTACAAACATTAATGTCTCTATTACCGGTGAAACAGGCACGGGCAAGGAAGTGATCGCAAAAGCAATTCATTACAATTCAGATAGAAAGAAGAAACCTTTTGTGGCCGTAAACATGGCAGCTATTCCAAGGGAGTTGATCGAAAGCGAATTGTTCGGCCATGAGAAAGGTTCTTTTACCGGGGCGCTGGCAAGAAAAATAGGAAAATTTGAGGAAGCAGATAAAGGCACTTTATTTTTAGATGAAATAGCCGAACTTGACCTTAGCCTGCAAAGCAAAATATTAAGGGTGTTGCAGGAAAGAGAATTAGTGCGTGTTGGTGGCAATGAAAAAGTAGCTCTCGACGTACGGTTGATCGTGGCAACACACAAAAACCTGCTGGATGAAGTGAAAAAAGGAAATTTCCGTGAAGACCTTTTCTACCGTATCATGGGTTTACCTGTAGATCTGCCACCACTCAGGGAAAGGGGCAATGATATTTTGTTGCTTGCCAAATATTTTCTCGATGAGTTTTGTAAAGGTAATAAGTTGGGGGCTATTGGTATCTCGCCTGATGCCAAAGAAAAAATAATGAAATACAGTTACCCCGGCAATGTGCGTGAACTTAAAGCTATTATTGACCTCTCGGCAGTAATGTGCGATGGCCAAAACATAAAACCAGACGATATTTACTTTGCTACAGCTTCTTCCGGCGATTTGTTATCGTCTACTGAAAAAACCATGAAAGATTACACTATAGACATTATTAAACATTTTCTTAAAAAGTATGACAATAATGTAGTTAAGGTTGCTGACAAACTCGATATTGGTAAGTCTACAATTTACAAAATGATCCAGAGTAACGAAATAATGCTGAACTAACCATTTATGAACATCAGGAGTTTACAAGAAGAACTTGAAAGGGAAAGGGCAGTGCTAAGAGCGGCAAAGGATCGTATTGCCATTCAAAATACGGAATTAGAAAAATTAAGGAAGGAATCTGAACTACGCGAAAAAACAGAAGAAGCCCTTGAGGATACAAATAACCGCTTAATAGAATTGATAACCAATATACAAAGCGGAGTATTTGCGGCAGATGAAAACCGGAGTATTATTATTGTCAATGAAACATTTTGCAAACAATTTGGAATTCCTGTACTTCCTGAAACGCTGATAGGAACAAACGGCGCAAAAGTTTTTGATCATCTCAAACACTTATTCAAAGACCCCGAAGAATTTCTGGCAAGGATCAACACTATATTGGAAGCTAAAAAGGCCGTATTGGATGATGAGTTAAAATTAATAAATGGCCACATCTTCAGCCGTAGCTATATTCCTATTTATTCAAAAGGCATTTATAAGGGCCATTTATGGAAATTTACAGATATTACCCGCAATAAAACCATTGGCGATACGTTTGAAACGCAAAGAAAATTTTATGAGCAAATACTCAACAATATACCTGCCGATATAGTTGTTTTCAGTGCAGACCTAAAGTATTTGTTTGCAAACCCGGTAGCAGTAAGCAAACCTGATCTCAGGAAATGGATGATAGGCAAAACCCACCAGGAATATTGCATTTACACAAACAAACCTGCTGAAATAACAAAAACCCGCGAAAAAGCATTTAAAAACGTGATCTCTTCCAAAACCAAAACGGAATGGGAAGAAAAATATATTAAAGCAAATGGTGACGCAGAATATTTTGTGCGGATCATGTATCCTGTTATAGACGATCGTGGCGAAGTTGAAATAGTGATAGCTTATGGTTTAAATATTACCGAACGCAAGAAAATTGAAGAACAGATAAAGCTAAGTGAAAAAAAACACAGGGATATACTCAACTTCAGCCAGGCATGGATAGGCACCCATGACATGGAAGGCAGAATACTCACTATGAACCCTGCTGCATGCAATATACTTGGCTACAGCATCAAGGAACTGGCAGGTAAGAAAATTGATTCATTAATACCCGAAAAAGTTAGATCCCAGTTTTCCGAATCTTACCTGAAAAAAATTATGACTGATGGAAAGGCTGATGGCATTATGAGTGTGTTGAACAAGCAGGGAAAAACTATTTACCTACTCTATCAGAACTACCTCGTTAATGAACCCGATGGCGACCGTTACATCATAGGTTTCGCACAGGATATTACGCAGCGTATTCACGCTGAGGAGGCTTTAAAAAGAAGTGAGGAAAAATATAAGGGCATCATCGAGAATATGAACCTCGGCATGATAGAAATGGATACTGATGAGTGCATCACTTATGCAAATCAACGGTTTTGCACCATGAGTGGCTATGAACTCGATGAACTGATCACAAAAAAAGCAACTGACCTGTTTTTGCACGGAGCCAGTTTAAAGAGAACACGAACAGAACTTTCGAAACGGCAATACGGCATAAATAATAGCTTTGAACTAGCCGTCAAAACGAGATCCGGGGAAGACAAGTGGTGGCTTACCAGCGCCACTCCTGTTTATGGCCCTAGCGAAAGCCTGAAAGGAACAATTAGCATACACTTCGATATTACAGACCAGAAAAAGCTGGCAGAACAATTAAGAGTCGCAAAACAGGAAACAGAGCGCTCATCAAGATCAAAAGACATATTCCTTACCAATATGAGCCACGAGATCCGCACACCCTTAAATGCGATCATGGGGCTTGGTAAACTCTTAAGTAAGAGCGAACTCAATACGAACCAAAAGAATTATCTGAACGGGATCGAGAACGCATCATCAAATTTATTGAGCATTATCAATGACCTGCTCGATTTCTCAAAAATAGAGGCTGGCAAAATAACGCTTGAAGATATAAGTTTCAGCCTGGCAACCATATCCAAACAGGCAATAAATGTATTGGAGCATAAAGCGGAAGAAAAAGGGCTGAAACTCACTTACGAAATTGACCAGCGTATAGCGCCTGTTTTGATCGGCGATCCTTTCCGCATCAACCAGATATTCATGAATATGCTGAGTAATGCAATTAAATTCACGGAAAAAGGATCTGTTTGTTTAAAAGCATTTCTGCTCAACGAATCAGATGGCATACAAAAAATATTGGTTGTAATAGAAGACACCGGCATAGGCATAAAAGAAGAATATCTGAATGTCATTTTTGACAAATTTACCCAGGAAGACGAAACAGTGGTCCGCAAATTCGGCGGTACCGGCCTGGGTATGAGCATTACCAGGCAGCTCATGGAATTAATGGGTGGCTCTATAAAAGTAGATAGCAAAAAGAATATTGGCACAACAATTTCGCTCACTTTCACATTCAGGATCGGCACTGCACGCGTATTTGAGAAGAAAAGAACTATTAAAAATGACACTGCCAATATTAACGGCAAAAGAGTATTGCTCGTAGAGGATAATGGCCTGAACAGGCTTTTGGCTTATACTATTCTCACAGATTATGGTGCAATTGTTTCAGAAGCGGAAAATGGTTTACAGGCAGTGGAATTTATGAGGAAAGGAAATTTTGATATTGTGCTTATGGATATACAGATGCCCGTAATGGATGGGATACAGGCCACAAAGATCATCAGGAATGAAATAAATAACACTATTCCAATATTAGCCCTTACCGCTAATGCTATAAAAGGTAAAGAAAACCAGTTCATTGAAGCAGGTATGAACGATTATATCTTTAAACCTTATACTGAAATTAATTTGGTCAATCCTATTGCCAAATGGCTCAATAAAACGGATGGAGATGGGGTACCTGTTGAAGTACAACCGGAAAAACCTGAAGCGCCTGAAATAGTTGAACCTCCTGTTGAATCTTCCTCTCCAAAAATTGCTGGCGCGCCTTTATACGATCTCAGCAAATTAAAAAACATTGCAAGAAATGACAATGGGTTTATCCTCAAAATGCTCCGGCTTTTTATAGATGAAACACCTCATTCTGTTTTAAAAATAAAAGAAGGTTACAGTGGCGGCGATTTTGTTTCAGCAAGATATTTTGCCCATCGTATGAAACCGTCCATCACAAATTTAGAGATCAATAGCCTTAAAGACGATATCCTTAAAATTGAATTCATGAAGGATAACGATCCCGAAATGGAACAAATGATCAACAAGCTGGATAAAGTTATAACTGCGGTAGTTGATGATATAAAACTGGCATACAAACTCTAGGTCTGTTTATTTTGGAATTGCCGGCACGTCAATGGCAACGGTATCACTGGGAATGCTTTCAGCGGTTGACTTACCTATAGCAGATACATAAAATTTATACACCCCGGTGCTACCTTCACTGACACCATAATTGAAATTGTTAGCCTTCACAGGACGGTTTTCATTTGCCATGGAAAATTTATCATCAGCCGGGCCTGATACGTATATCTTGTAATGGTCTGTCACGGCATCCCCATTCATAAGCGGGTCCCAACTTAAATGAACTACATTTTTTTTGTTAGTGGCTTCAAGCCTGGCCTTAATGTGTTGTGGTGCCGGTGGTTCAGTCACAAGGAAATAACTATAAAGCCGGTCAACCCCCGGAAATAAAGTCCGGTCATTGTATACAGCTATAACACGGAAACTAATATAACTACTTACCCCGGTAGGTGTTTTATCTATAAACATACGCGCCGATGGCTCTAAAAGGGAAGACGCCTTCGTATAACCTGCTGGCAAACTATTCTTCTCCACGTAAAATCCTTTTAAAAAACGTTCATCTTCTTTCGGGAACTCCCACTTCACACTGATCCCATCTTTAAAATAATACCCTAATGATGCTATTTCAGTTACTACGGGTTTTTTATATGTCGTCGGGTGGTCTGCAGGATCATAAGTATAGGGTTTGATGATGCCTTCTATACCAAATATGGATGCTGCACTGATGCTGTACTGTATGGGCTCTGTACTATAGGCAGATTTATCGTACCAGGTAAACTCAGAAAGATCTTTGCTGTCCGCAGCTGTTATCGGCTTCGTATTCAACCGGATACCCTGGCGGTAAATATTGAACCCGGCAACATCGGCAGCTTTCATTTTGTTCATATCAGCGTCCCATATTATTTGCACTCCGTTGCTCTTTATAGTGGCCTTTGAGGTTATTTCCTGTATTGTATTCAGGTCTGGTATTTCGCCATAATTCCACGATGCCCGTGCGAGTAGCTTATCCGTACCTTGTATGAAAAGGCCATACTGGTAATCTGTTTTTTTTGTTACAGTGCGGTCTATATAAGCAAAGCCATTCATTAGCGCCAGTTCATAATCATGTGCCATCACATCACTCAGTTCATGCAGTACTTTCTCATCAGTAATTAATTTTTGCAGGTATGAGGCAGTCTCGGTTTCCTTCAGTTTATGGGTAGCAAGTAGCTTATATAACCTTGCCTCCAGTTTATTCACTTCATTTTTATCTGCATCTACTATCGACAATTTCTTTTTCATAGATATGCCGGGGATGATTGGCTCAGTGTTGAGCTTTACCCAGTCCTGCAATCCTTCCTTCCTTTTAATATCAAACCCGGTAATATCGCTGTTCCAGGTTTTCAAAAACCATACCAGCATTACTTTTTTCCCATTCGGGCTTTGTACCAGCAGGTGCGCGTTGTCATTTTGACCAAATAACAACTGTGTCAGCAAAACTCCAAGAATGGTGCATACTAGTCTTTTCATAAATGATCTTGTTACAAGCTCACGGATATCCTTAAAGAAGATAGCTAATTAACGTGTTTGGTTTTTTTTATTATTTCTGTGTTTCTTAATAAAAACAATGATTGATACCAGCAGTAATATACTTGCCGACCATGACCCTATCATAGCAGCTGTCTGATAAGGATAATCATACATCCTGGCAACGGTCAGGTACATGGTACACAATAACCATAGCAGGCTGAGTAATATGATCGCTGATTTTGTCATGAGGTTTGAGGTTTATTTCCTTTGTAGGCTACAAAAATACAGTACTAAAAATGGAAGTGTTAATTATTAAGAAATTTATTATTCCCAAATCTACTCAATAGTGATCCTATATGATATTATACTAATGCTGCAATGCGTGTTAAATGGTGATTATCGTGCTCTGCAATAAAAAATAATAGGTCAGTAAGCGTAATCATTTGTTGCAACCGTGGATGAAGCGCTTTTCGTTCAAAATGTACTTCATCAAGCGAAGCCATCCTTTCTATAAACTTGTTTCGTGTATTTCGAAAGTTGAAGAGCAACCTCTGTATTGACTGCTCATTATGATTGGCGCCTTCAGTTTCCTGGTTACTCATATCAGCAGCCCTTAACACAGAAAGCCCTGCTATAAAATCATCTATTCTGCCATCATGCAAGCTTTCGAGATCAGACAAATGGCCGATATTTTCTTTTATTGACCACGTATTATTGACTCTGGCAGATGCTGTAGCGTCATTGCAACTACTTATCAGTTCTGCTAATCTGGGGGCTGTGTTCTTTAACCGCTCTACAAACAAAGGGGTATAACCAACGCTATAGCCAAATGAAAATTTTCGGTCTGTCCATTTAATTGGGAGCATAAAAACTTTATTATGAATGAAAAACAAAGATAATGGGTATTACACTTAAGTACCAGAAAGGCGTGGTAATATCATTTTTTAACAATCCATCCACTTTTTTTTCTCCTATATTTATACTCTTTTATAATTATTATTCTTAGAAAAGCCTCTTTAGGGGTTGAGGTATGAATATACAGCGCGCAGCGCCGGTAAATGAACTGCTGGCAAAACTGATTTTCCTGATACTGCCTACGGCTGCGGTTGGATATTTCCTGCTGGTCAATGTAAATGAGTATTTTTCCATACTCCAAAACCAGGCGTTGCAACAAACCCTCTACTTCGCTGCCGGCATGGGTATTGCCGCATTGATCTATTCCTTTCGCATCAGGTTCCTGCCCACTTTCATTTTACTCATCCTTGGTTTATATGCCATATACAAAGGCCTGGACAAATATGAGCTGGGTGAGTTCGATGCTTTTTTTGTAGCACGGCGGTTCCAGGTATTTGCCATCCTGCTCACCGTGGGCTGGCTTATAGGTTGGGGTTTTACACGTCTTAGGTATTGGTCGGTATTTATTGCCACCCTTATTTTATGCGGTTGCGTGGAGTTGATCGCAAAATCAAAAGTAGATACGGTACGCATATTACTGATGTCATTTTGCCCTGCGCTGCTCTATGCTATATATATCATCTTTACTGCAGAGCAGATCTATAATTATAAGGATAAATCACAAAAATTCTGGTGGTTCCTTATTCGCAGGTTGTCCTTATTCCTCCTTTTATCCGGGCTGTTTTTAGGCGGCATCATATACTGGCAGTATCCTAAAATAAAAGAAGCGGTTGATAACTATGGCGGCAAGGGTGTAGAAGGTAAGAGTGGTATGCTGAAGCAGAATAAAGACGGCACATTCGACCTTAAGGACTATTCACGGCTTA
>Ga0207079_1122_pt2 | contig 10863 bp, 8 predicted proteins | sample Alteio_BWMinHeat_61_FD_153525 | JGI IMG/M metagenome (GOLD analysis project Ga0207079, IMG submission 153525) | Enriched cells from forest soil in Barre Woods Harvard Forest LTER site, Petersham, Massachusetts, United States -... | ecosystem: Environmental > Terrestrial > Soil > Temperate forest >...
GGGTTATGGGTATGACATTCCGGATTGGGATTTTAGTATTAATGGGGTCTCTTCTATCGCTTCAGATCCTCACAAGATGGCGTACTCCGTCTACCCAGCGGGAGCGATTCTTTTCAAAAACGAGGAAATTCTTGAACTCTCCAATTGGTCGGCTTCAGAAATCGGGAGATCTGGGCGTCTAAAAACAGGCGGATATGGGACGTATGGCATACTAGGTACGCGGCCGGGAAGTTCGGTCGCAGCTACCTGGGCGCTCATGAACTACATTGGAAAGGAAGGATATCGCGAATTATCTAGGAAGTGTATGGAGCTTACGCAGCGCTTGGTCGATGAGAGTCAAGAGATAAATGGTCTAGGATGCCTAAATGCTAAGCCTCTGGTCAATCTTGCAGGGATTACATCTGAATCAAAATCGACCAATATGGATGATATCAAATCGAAACTACAGAACAAAGGGTGGTATTTCTTTAATTGGCATAGGGCTTCGACAGGCGTTTTTCCGGAAGAAAATGCCATCGTAATTTGGGTAATACCATACTATGAAAATACTATTCCAAATTTCTTGTCCGATTTGAGAGACGCGGTAAGGGGTTCGTAGAGCAACGCTGCAAGCTTGTTCTTGCCCGCTCTCGCTCTCCGCAAATTCTTCTCGTGTTTAATACCAACGCGTATTTCCCCCCTCGATCGCTAGGTACTCTCGTCCTCAGCAATTCCCAGCCATTGTGAATCGGATTGAAGTTAGCAGCGAATACATGGTTCGCCCCTGAGCTTGGACTTGAGTCTGCCATAAAACTCGTAGCTTCGCTGGGTTTTGATGCCGTGGAAATAGCTGGGACCAGGGAGAATTTGAAGTATGAACATTCTGCACTAAAGAGAATGTTGAGCGAGCAAGCGATAAATCTAGCTTGCATAAGCGCCGGTGTTCCATTCTTGCGAGATACGACTCATCTCAATCTTCATAGTTCAAGACTGGTAACGAGAAAAGAATCGGTAAACTACGTATTCCAATGCATTGATTTTGCTTCCAGATTCGAAGCGAAATTAGTTTACGTTTGTTCTTTCAACTTAGAGCTCGGGCAAACTAAGGTGGAGGCGCGAAAAGTCTTCGCCGAATGCTTAGTTGAATGTGTCGATTATGCTGGTAAGCTTGGTATTTCGTTAGCTTTAGAGCACTTCCCATCCGGACTCTATCCCTCAATCTTGGATACATGCGGATTAGTCTCGGAGATCGCGGGCCTTGGGCTTGTGTTTGATACGGGTCATGAAGTCTTGTGTAGGAAACATATTGGTCTGCCGATCATTGACGCAAGTAAAATTTTGGATGTGCACATTAACAACAACGACGGAATTAGTGACAATCACTGGCCTCCAGGAAAAGGCGTAATACGAGAAAATAATTTTCGAGAAATTGTCCGTCACCTAAGCTCGATCGGTTATGACAAGTATCTCTCACTCGAATTAGCGAACACGGGTGACGACGGTTCTGATCTATCCGAATCAAAGACGTATCTGATTTCCCTCTGCAGTGATCGGGCCTCCAACTAATTTGTCTGATCCATTGTACTAATGCTGGTAAGGCTTTTTACGCGCTGGGAGCTAGTTCTTCTAGAATTCGGTGTTCCAAATGTCTCTCTTAGGAGATTCGATTACTGCCTCAATTCTTTCCGCGGATAGAAAGCGATTAGGGATGCTTCCCGGACCAACGTACGTACCAGAGTCGGTAATGGATGTGATGAAGAATTCCAACATCTATCATAGGTCCGAGGAATTCCACACTTTGTTCAATCAAATTCAGGAGGACTTGAAGTACGTTTTCAAAACCGATCGGTCCATCTACGTTTTGACGAGCTCGGGCACAGGAGGATTGGAGGCAATAGTGAGTAATTACTTGCGATCAAACGAAAAAGTGCTGGTCGTCGTGAATGGATATTTTAGTCAGGAGCTTGCGTCTGTTCTGGAAGCTTACAAGATACGATGTTCAAGGCTTGAAGTAGATTGGAAATCTGGTGTTACAGCGGATGTCGTACACTCGGCATTAAAAAAGGACAGCGAAATTAAGTCGGTTGCGATAGCTCATGTAGAAACCTCTACTGGGTCTCGAGCCCCTTTGAAAGAATTGAGCAAAGTCTGTGAAGAGCATGGGGTTTCCTTAATCGTCGACGCTGAGTCTGCCGTCGGGGGGGAAGAATTTCGATTCGACGAATGGAATTTGGGCGCCGTGTCTGCGGGCACTCAAAAGTGTATATGCAGCCCGCCTGGCCTCGCTCTTGTTTCGTTGAACGAGCAAGTATGGGACGAGATTTGCAAGAAGGGGAAAAGCGGATTCTATTTCGACCTTCAAAGGTATCAAGAATATTCAAAGAAGCGTGAGACCCCATTTACTCCAGCTATTCCACTCTTTTTCGCACTCAGAGAATCTCTTCGATTAATTAGAGAGGAAGGGATCGAAAACCGGATAAGGAGACATAGTGAATGTAGCGAGCGACTCCGGGATGGTCTGAAGAGCCTAGGTTTGCATAGTTACATACCTTTAGAATTTTGTTCGAATGTATGTACTGCGGTAGATATTTCAGAAAAGAAAATTCCGTCTTCGGAAATTGTACGTCGGCTCTCTTCAGAGTACGGCATAGATATTGCGAGCGGAATTGGATCCATCAAAGAACAGATTATTCGTATCGGTACTATGGGAACTGTTTCAAGTAGCGATATTGACTTGACATTGGATGCGCTCCGGAAAGTGTTGTGAGGGTGGTCCAAAAACCTGCTCAGACAAAGCGCAGAATATGACCGCGCAATTCGAGCAGCACAACTGTTCAACAGAAATCGGCTGTTAGATGAAGTCGATCATGAGATAGCCTCGGCTCAGCTCTTTAACGCTTCCTTTAGAAGCTTGGATGTATATGGTCCTACTAAGAAGATTATTGAGGCAGAAGCTGTTAATCATAGAGATAGCACAACTCTTCGATATCTGGAATCCTCAATCACGGGTCTTGATCTTTTAGGTGCGCAACGTTATCATTCAACTTACAATGATCACAGATCTCTTCCTATCTTACTTCAATATCATCTAACCTTGAATCTGGTTATCGAATCGCTAGATAAATCGAACACACTCAAGGATACTTTAGGTCACTTTCTAGAATCGGTCAATGCAGTGGTATCAAGTAATGGAATTTACTTGGCAAACTGGAAGAAGCCAGCGCCGCAGAGTTCGACCCTATACAGCAAAGTCGACTTGGAAATTGCAAGGCTATGTGCTGGAGACTTTATCGGCGTTTATGTAGTGAAAGTCAGAGGGAAAGGGCGTGTTCCTCATCACTCTCACACTTTCTTGGATGAACATCATTTCCTCCCAGAACGAATTCATGGGATTCATCAAATAGGAAACAAAGCGGCAAGATGTGAAGAGTCTGATATTGTATACATCAAACATGGAACAGTTCACGCCTTCAGGAATGATGAAGATGAAGACCGTTCATTTGTCTTTGTCTGCGGCTCCCGCCGGACTGGACCTTGGGATTTTGTTCAGGACATCAAAACTTATCCATCTTTTGATTTTCCCGAAGAATCCCGGCTGAAACCCCACATTAGTGATATTGGGGGTAGGGCTCTAGGAAGCCAAATAAAACTCGAATCGGGTGGTCCACGCAAGGGATATTCCAAAAAACGTCTCTCGCCGAATTGGATCAAGTTAAGACACAATTTCATAGAGATCGATGACGGGTACAAACCGGGTAATGTTACCGATCGTCAATATTTTGTGTCTGAAGGAAAGGGGTCCATCGAGGTCAACGGGAAAAGAGCTGAAATCGGACCCGGTGACACGTTTGTGACAAAATCTGGATTGAGGACTGAGATTCTTAATGAATCAAAGCTCGTCTTACACGAATTCGTATTGGGTTAGGGCACTTCCTGGGAGAAAAGATTCAAAGCCTTTGGCTTGACATCGGCATCGATTTCTAGGTTTCAGATCGCGTTAAATTGCTAAATAGACAAATCCCGCGAGATAGTTACCGACATCCGAAATGTCGAGTGTTTTCAAGAACCTCTTTACTCCAATTGAGCTTGGTCCGATCAAGCTACGAAACAGGATCTATGTAACTCCGCATACAACTGGTTTCGCTTCCGATGGGGATTACCTCCCCGGGGAAACATTGGCATATTACTGCGCTGAGAGGGCGAAAGGTGGAGTGGGCCTGATCGAAGTCTCGATGGGGATAGTAAGGAATGAAACAACGTCAATAATGGCTTCTGACTTTCAGAGTCAGTTTAGCCCGATAAACGGGGGCTTTGCTGATGTGCTTAGTGGTAGATGGCCCCTTCGGGGCTATGATCCCGAAGTTGTGAAAGGCTACTCCAGGTTGGCAAAGCTCGTCCATCAACACGGGGGAAAGTGCGTCATCGAGCTTGGAGCTTGTGGGACAAATCTTGGGAATGAATCTGGGGTGTCCCCTTATCCAAGACCTTCACTTTTGCCATTCACGACTCGAGAGATTACCGAAGAAGAAGTCGACGAAATGGCAGAAGGGTATGGAAAAGCTGCCAAATATGTTCAGGAATCCGGTTTGGATGGCGTGGATATTCATGCAACTCACGGAACGTTGCTTTCCGAGTTCCTTTCATTAGTTATGAATCGTCGAAAAGACAAATTCGGTGGCTCGATGGAAAACAGGATGCGACCGTTGATGCAAGTCATAGATCGGGTCCGAGAATCGGTCGGGAACGAGATCGCTGTTGGAATGCGGTTGCTCGGAGATGAGCGTTTTAAAGGAGGATACGGTCCTGAAATGGCGGCCGAAATGGCTGCCAGACTGGATGGAAAAGTTGACTGGATCACTGCCGATTCAGGTTATTCAATGCAGCAGGAAGAATGGCAGACTGTTCCGATGTATATTGACTCTGGTTACAATTTGCGCATCACGGACCCAATAAAGAGAGTCGTGAAGCAGACAAAAATTGGCGCGGTAGGTAGGTACATCGACCCCTACTTCGCTGAGCGTCTGATAGCGGAAAACTCGGCCGATATGGTGGCAATGACGAGGGCACTCATCGCCGATCCCGAGCTCCCAAATAAGGCTAGGGAAGGTCGAATTGATGATATTAGACCGTGCATCGGTGGAGTTCAAGATTGCTGGGGGAGGATGGCTCGAGGACTGCCTATGACATGTACTGTTAATCCTGTTGTCAGTCGCGAGAAATCTTGGGGAATTGGATCGCTCGCAAAGGCTTCCACGAGTAAGAAAATACTAGTCATCGGAGGTGGTCCAGCAGGTCTCGAAGTCGCTCGCGTTTCTGCTGAGCGAGGCCACTCGGTTGTAATTTATGAGAAGGGAAGAAATTTGGGAGGCCAAGCATACCTTGCTTCGAAGTTGCCTGGCCGAGCCGACATTAGGGCAGTAGTAAATTGGGAGGAACAACAACTCAAAAAACTAAACGTAGTCATAAAATATGGCATGGACGTCACCTCAGATCCTGAAATTGTTGATTTTATCTTGGAGGAAGAAAAACCAGACTCGGTTATCATAGCTACTGGATCGCACTCGATTAAGACTGGTTTTCAACCCTATACGTTCTGCGAGATCGAGGGCCACTCTGAACCAATCGTCATGACTGATGAAGAGGTCCTACTGAGGGACAATATCCCTGGTTCTAAAATAATCATAGCTGATTCCATTGGATTCATCGAAGCTCCAGGGATCGCAGAATTACTGGCGAAACAGGGCAAAGACGTGGAAATCGTCACAAATCTCATCAACATCGCGCTTGAATTGAAATTCATGAATCACTGGGAGCACCTCTTCAGAAGGATCTCTGCGGCGAACGTGAAGGTAAGTCCATTGACATGGATCAGAAAGATAAATGGTCACGATGTGACTCTGTACAATGTCTACTATGAAAAGCAAGAGAGACTCGTTGAAGACGTGGACGGAGTTGTTCTCATAACGGGAAAAGTGCAGAATGATTCACTCTACAATGCATTCCGAGGAAAAGTCAAAGGAGTTGAGCTAATAGGCGATGCGAAATTCGGAGGGGCGAGAATCGGATACGCTATGTACGAAGGTCAGCGAGTGGGGCGAATATTGTGATTAGGAAGAACTGGCTTTGGAACTAATCCCTTCAAAGTACGTGATTTCTGGTCAAGAATGAAACGAGAATTGGAAGCGTCAAAGAGAAAGAATAGATAAATAATTGTTGATCAAACCGTCGATATCGTGTCCAACCTAAGAGCGATTAGCCGGGGTATAGCGATCGTAGCGATCATTGTGATAATTTTGGTTTCCGGTGTGGGAATATATTTTGCGACACTTAAGAGTACATCGACATCCTCGTCATCATCGAGTTCATTATCCAGCACATCCTCGCAATCCACGAGTTCTTCCGTTTCCACGGTCCTTTCGTCATCATCGAGTTCATTATCCAGCACATCCTCGCAATCCACGAGTTCTAGTCAGTCTGCACATGACTCTCTCGTAATAGACGATTCCCAATGGCCGGCTGGCGATTTGAATCAGCTTGCTGAAGTCTTTACTCTTCCATACCCTAATTGGCTAATGTATTCAGTTTATCAAACGCTTACTGCCTTTGATAATAATCAATTATATCAGAATAGGAGCATTTTGATGAAGCCCTACCTAGCTCAGAACTGGACTGTGTCACCAGATGGCGCGACTTACACGTTCAATTTGAGATCTGATGTAAAATTCTCCGATGGAAATCCGTTCAATTCATACAATATTTGGCTGCAGATGTATGCCCTCTATTATCTTAGTGGCAATAGCTCTTCTTGGTTCAATAGCTACAATTTGTTTAACTTGACAAATGTTACGTTTGGTCCCGCTACAATTAGTCTAATCAATTCAAGTGGAGTTATTTCGCCATCCCAGCCAGTAATAACTCTCATGAGTAACAGTTCGTGGCCCATATACGTAAAGGGTCCATACCAAATCGTTTTTCATCTGAAGGCACCTTTCTTGTGGCTTCCGGAAATTATGGCAAATCAGGCAGGTCTGGTTTTTGACACCGAATGGGTCCTTACTCATGGAGGATTTGGAACTCCGACTGCATATAATTCGGACTTCAATCAAAATCCAATTCCTGGATCTGGACCTTACGTAGTTTCAAAAGTTGCCGAACAGGCGTACGTGCAAGTTAGCCAAGATCCTAATTACTGGGGAAATAAACTCCAAGCTTCTGATTTTGTTGCGGAGCCGCTGTTCGATCCTGGACATATAAAAACGATAACGGTTAATTACAAAGCTGACTCTTTATCGAGGTACGTGGAGTTGACGACCGGTGCTGCCCAAATTTCCTTGGTGGGCTTTGACAACTGGAAATCCGTCGTAAACGATTCCACATATGCTACTTTGCAGCTACCGAGTTGGGCAGGTGCTCAATTCATGCTCGCATTGGACAACGCCTTGTATCCTACAAACATAACGTTGGTCAGACAAGCAATCGTTCATGCAATCAATATCAGTGACATAAACGCGAAAGCCTGGCAAGGAACACTTTCGCCTTACATCGGACCTGAATATCCTTACTTCAAAGATTTTTACAATCTTGGAAACTTTCCAGCTTATAGTTACAACATAACTCTGGCTAAACAGCTTCTCGCCAAGGCCAACATAGCAAGCATGCCGGATTTTAATTTCACAATAATCTCTGGTTGCACACCGTGTAGTCTGGGCGCCCAGATAATTAAGGCAAACCTGGCACAGATTGGAATAACCGTTCAGATCGAATCATTGACGTCTGCCCAGTATTTTGCGTTATTTGGATCATATTCTTTCAACGTTCAAAATGCAAAGAACATCGGCCAGCTCACATTTGAGTACGAAACATTTACTCCGGTTGCGACAGCTCCACCTGATGAATGGTTGGCCTTTGTTAACTGTGATGCTCTATTCAATAATTTAGCTGCGTATTGTAATCCTGTGGTGCAGAACGGTGTTGAGGCTTTTGAGAGAAGCTCGAATATTACCTATATTCAATCCCAGCTTTACCCGGCTCAGGCTCAGGTGTATAACGACGCTCCCTACCTATGGATTGGCCTTCGCTCAGGTAGTGGGGCTGATGGAGGATCTTTGGTGTGGAAGGCAAGTTTAGTTTCCAGCACTTTCTCGCTGGATCCAGCTTGGGGTGGAGAAGATGACCTTCCGATTCTCAATACTATCTCATATGTCTCCTAGCGCGAAGCTGTTGTCGCAGGGAAATTCTAAGGAAATATGACTGCCAGAGGAAGGGTAATCTCGGCCCAACCTAATTTGTTTGTCTTGTTCTAAGAAGTTCGACAGAAGCGAATAGGGGGTTCCAGTATGCCTGATTTCGACATAGTCGTTATTGGGGGTGGACATAACGGCCTTACAGCAGCAGCTTACTTTGCAGCTCTAGGATTCTCTACGGTGGTGCTTGAAAGAAACAAGAAATTAGGCGGGGGTGTGGTTACAGACGAAGTGATGCCCGGAGTCCACATGGATCTGCATTCCTTGGTTCATGTGAACATAATGGCTAATCCAATGATTAAGAATGACGAATTGGGTCTGCAATCAAAATTTGGACTCAAATACATTCGTCAGGATTTGCAAACAGCTTCCGCATGGTTGGATGGAAGCTATCTTATGTTCTACAAGGATTTGGAGAAGACAGTGAAAAGCATTTCACGGTTCAACGTACGTGACGCTGAGAGATACAAGAAAATGGTTCATTGGGCCTTGCCTTTGCTTGAAGGCACTCTCGACGGCGGATTTGACACAACTCCAACGCCAATAGCTAAGTTCTTGGAAGAACTGGAGTTGTCCGCAGAGGGACGGGATATGCTCTCGCTAATGTTTTGTAATGCAATTGATCTAATATCGGAATTTGGAATCGAAGATCCTCGACTCCAAGCATACCTAGTCAAGACAGCAATGGATTGGTTTCACGGCGACCCTAGAAGAGAAGGTACGGGCGTACTCATGTTACTAGAGCTCATCACGTTACACAAGTATGGACAGGGCATTCCAGTCGGGGGATCTGGAAAGTTGAGTGAAGCCCTTGAGGCAAGTATCAGGGACAATGGCGGGCAACTTTATACAAACAGCGGAGTCGATCAAATCATAGTGGAAGACGGGGTGGCTTCCGGCGCAAGATTGCAAGATGGCCGAGTAATAAAGGCCAAGAAAGCCGTCGTTGCAAATCTGAATGTGAAACAAATACCACTACTTTGTGGGGAAGATGTTCTCGATCAACACTATCGTTCGCAAGTAAATAGGATCGTTCATGGTTACTCCTCTGGGCAAGTAGAATGGGTGTTGTCTGACTTTCCAAAATTTTCGGCGAACCCAGACTTGATGAAATGCTATTTTGTAAGAATGGCAGAATCCGTCGAAGAAGTTTTGAAATTATCCGATTCTGTCGGACGTGGGGAACCTCAATGGCAATATCCCAATGTTTTCGTACATACATTGTTGGACGGTTCCAGAGCTCCTAAAGGGATCCACACTTTGAATATGTGGATTTTCAACCCATACAAGCTTCGAGAAGGGGGGGCAGAAGCATGGGACGATGTGAAAGATGAGATTGCCAAAAAAGCATACGAGAATTTAGGGCGTTATTGCCCTAATCTTTCTGAGAACATAGTCCTTCGTCGCCATTTTCAATCACCACTTGATTATGTTCGTTGGGATCCCTCCATGATTAATGGAGACATAAATCATATCGCTGAGACCTTTTATCAGAATGGATCTATGCGACCTCTGCCGGGATATGGAGACTTCGGGACGCCAATCAGAGGATTGTATCTTTGTGGTTCTTCTACCAATACCGGCGGTGGCGTAACGGGTCAGGCAAGAGCAGCTGCCAAGGCAGTGGTAACTTACCTTGGTTTTGATTTTCATCAATTGATGTCCGTTGCTAGATCTGCCGGGCGCATTCCGAACTAGACTTCGACATGTCTTCATTGGTTCCCTACTAGAGGTTTCAGTCTATTCTTAATGTAACGGTCCTGTTATTGGATTAGCCAGCCGCCATCGACAACTATTACCTCGCCATTGATGAATTCGCTTTCGTCAGAAGCTAGAAAGGCAGCAACTGCAGAAATGTCTTCCGGAGTTCCAACGCGACCGTAAGGCGTCATCGCCAACCAACTCTTGACGACCTCAGGATTCTTCATCATCTCCTCTGTCATGCGAGAACGAATTTGTCCAGGCGCTATCGCGTTAACATTGATTTTTTTCGGTGCCAGTTCCAATGCGAGAGCTTTTGTTAAACCCACGACTCCTGCCTTCGAAGCACAATAGGCGAGTATCTTTGGTTCTGCCACAAACGAATCAATCGAAGCAATGTTGATTATTTTCCCCTTGCCTTGCTTCAATATCTCGGGAACCGCACGCTTTGAGCAAAGAAATGGTCCTTTCAGGTTGGTATCGATTACCTTATCCCACATACTTTCAGTCGTCTCGGCAAGATCAGCTTCTATGACAATTCCCGCGTTGTTAACCAAAATGTCCAATCTTCCGAAATGAGCTACGACTGCATCTATCATTATATCGACATCTTGTGCTTTCGAAACGTCCGCCTTGACCGGGAGCGCATCTATGCCTAAATTATCCTCCAAAGTTTGAACGATTTGTCTCGCCCCATCATCAGATTCTCGATAATTAATCGCAACATTAGCTCCTTCAGCGGCCAACTTGAATGCAATTCCTTTCCCATTACCTGCCGTTGCACCAGTCACTAGTGCGCACTTTCCCCCTAGCCTGGAATTACTGTTTACCATGATTAGGAATCCGGAACCAGAATTTGAAATATATTCCTTTCACGGTCTTGGACTCTTTTCCGCCATCAATCCAATCACTGCATGACAGAGAAGGCACTAAGAAGCCC
>Ga0207079_1136_pt1 | contig 10859 bp, 11 predicted proteins | sample Alteio_BWMinHeat_61_FD_153525 | JGI IMG/M metagenome (GOLD analysis project Ga0207079, IMG submission 153525) | Enriched cells from forest soil in Barre Woods Harvard Forest LTER site, Petersham, Massachusetts, United States -... | ecosystem: Environmental > Terrestrial > Soil > Temperate forest >...
ACTTCACCTTTAGGCGCATCTATCTCCCCCATGATAATTTTAAAATGATAGATGAGTGCTTCCATCTTTGTATACACATCCTCTTTGGGCGGCAGGTGGAAATGGTCAGCCTCCTGCGCATAGAAAACATCCTTTTGTTCAGGAAATTCCTTCTCTATCCTTTGGATCTTCTCCAGCGCCTGCCTGATGATGCTTAAGCTTTCCCACATCTCGCCGTTGCGCACCATGAAGCGGTCATAAACATCACCAACAGTGCCTACCGGTATTTTAAAATCAAAATCTTCGTAAGAACAATAGGGTTGTGCAATGCGCACATCGTAGTCAACACCTGTAGCCCGTAGATTAGGACCGGTAAAACCATAATTCAGTGCCCTTTCAGCGCTGATAGGGCCGGCACCTATACACCGCTCCATAAATATGCGGTTACGGTTAAGTAGGTTTTCAAATTCCTTCAGGGTCTTCGGATAATCGATCATAAACTTATTCAGCTTGGCAAATGATGCTTCCGTGAAATTGCGCTCAAATCCGCCAACCCTGCCAATATTCGTAGTAAGCCGTGAACCACATATTTCTTCGAATATCTCATAAATATGTTCGCGCGATTGGAATACATAAGTGAATGGAGTTAAAGCACCGGCATCAACGGCAATTATCGAATTGCAAATAAGGTGGTCGGCAATACGGGAAAGCTCCATGATAATGATGCGCAGGTATTCCACACGCTTTGGAACGCTAATTTTCAATAGTTTTTCCACTGTCATATGCCAGCCCATATTATTGATGGGCGATGAGCAGTAATTCATGCGGTCTGTAAGCGTAGTTATTTGGTAGAAAGGCCGGCGTTCGGCTATTTTCTCAAAAGCCCTGTGTATATAGCCAATCGTAGGCACAGTCTCCATCACACGCTCCCCATCTATCTCCATTATATTCTGAAACACACCATGGGTTGCAGGGTGTGTAGGTCCCAGGTTAAGTGTAGTGGTTTGCTTCTGAAGAGATTCTTCAGAAAGCTTTATGTGCTGTTGCGTATGGTGCGATAATTGCTCTGACATTTATTTCAATATTTTTTAACCGCGCCGTTTTATTCTTCTGAAACACTTTTAGTCTCCGTCTTTTTAATACGGTCAACGCTCTCTGCTAACTCTATTACCAAAATACCTGAAGCTACTCCTAATGAAAGAAATCTCACTCTTTCTGTTTTACTGAAAATTGCTACGAAAACGGCAAATAGTAATACTACATTTTTCAAAACCTGCCTGTACTTAAAAAACAAAACCTTCCACTGATCCATTTCTCTTACAAAAATTTTTACCTTCCAAACATTTCATTATCCTTATCCCTTCTTGAAGGGTCTTCCATTTCATATTCCTTACGCATAGGAAAGTAGTCCATTTCGTCCACATTCAGTATCCGGATAAGGTTTGGGTGTCCAATAAAGTTTATTCCAAAAAAATCATACGTTTCGCGTTCCATCCAGTTAGCTGCCGAGAATCGCTGGCTGATGGTATATACATCAGGCTTTTCGATAGGTACATACACTTTAAACCGCAAGCGGATATTATCTTCAAGGTTGTGCAGATGATAAACCACACAAAGTTCCTCTCCTTTTCTTTCGGGATAATGTATTGCGGTAAGGTCTGTAAGAAAACGGAAACGCAGGGTATCATCGTCATAAAGAAACTGCATCACCTTCAGGTTGTTTTCAGCCGGTGTTCTAAATGTTAGTAAACCAAACTGCTCTTCCCATTCGGTAACCTGATCGCCAAATTTTTCAGTTAACTTTTGTTTTATTATTTCGTTGTTCATAAACCCTAAATCCCTAAAGGGACTTTTCTCTTAGTTTAAATTACGCCTTTATACTTAACACCTCCCCTTTAGGGGTCGGGGGTTTTACTCTATCCCGTAGCTTTCCAGTAAACTTTTATATACGGGATTGTGCCTTCTGCGCAAACTTTCATCATTAACCAGGTCTTGCAGCTTTAGTATCCCGTCAATAATACCTTCCGGTCGCGGCGGGCAGCCCGGCACGTACACATCAACAGGTATTACCTGGTCTATACCCTGGAGTACAGAATATGAATCAAAAATGCCGCCGCTGCTGGCACAGGCACCAATAGCTATTACCCACCTTGGCTCAGCCATTTGTAAATACACCTGGCGAAGAATGGGGCCCATTTTTTTAGCTATCGTTCCTGCTACAAGCAACACATCGCACTGGCGGGGTGTAAAGCCCATCCGCTCAGCACCAAAGCGGCCAAGATCGTAATGAGAAGCCATAGTAGCCATAAACTCAATACCGCAGCAAGATGTAGCAAACGGCAGCGGCCATAAAGAATTTTTACGGCCAAGGCCTACTATTTTATCAAAAGTGGTAGAAAAATATCCTTCACCCGAATAACCTTCGGGCATTTCCACCATTTTCACTTTCGTATTATATTGAACCGGACGAGGCATAATTAAAAACCCTCCTATCCTCCCTAAAGGGAGGGAAATTTTTTTAAAAAGTTAAGAACTATTATTCAAACATTAACTCCCTTTGTGGGGTTGGGTTTTTTAGTCCTCCCATTCAAGGGCTCCTTTCTTTACTATGTATATGAACCCGCACAAAAAGAAAGCCACAAACAATACTACCTCCATAAAACCATCCAATCCCAAATAGCGGAAATTGATAGCATAAGGGTAAAAAAAGATGACTTCCACATCAAACAGCACAAATAAGATAGCAACCAGGAAATATTTTATGCCCATGGGCTGCCGGGCATTGCCAACAGAAGGAATACCACTTTCAAAATTGATCAGCTTATCGTGAGTTCTTCTTTTGGGTCCCAGCAGGTGAGAAACAACCATCATCACTATCACAAAACCTACTGCAATAACTAATTGTAAAACTATCGGAAAATAATTTATTGGCGTATTATGCTCTGCTGACAATAACAAAAAATTCATAAATGGTTCTCCAGCTTTGGAAGCTTGTTAAATTGAAGTTGCAAAGCTACGCCTAACCATCGAAAATGCAATGGTGTTTGCCTGATTTTAATCAGGTTTTAACCTTATGTTTCATATTTATTATATATAATTTGCTGGGTGAGGCCCATGGATTAAAAAGGCCGTATACCGATAGTCATCCATCATAAAATCCGTGTTAGAAATTAATTCATTAATTTAGCTTCCGTTTATGATTTATAGAAGTAAAGCGCCCTTACGAATTGGCCTTGCCGGCGGAGGGACAGACGTGAGCCCTTATTGCGACTTATACGGCGGCGCTATTTTGAACGCAACTATATCTTTGTTTGCTTATGCTTCCATAGAGCCACTTCGGGAACCCAAAATAATTATCGAAGCTGTGGATAGAGCGGAGATGGTCGTTTATGATTTTGCGGATACGCTACCCATAAATAATACCCTTGATCTCGCCAAGGGGGTTTATAATTACATTTTTCGCAAATATGGGCCGGTGCCTTCGGGTTTTAAATTGTCCACGACTGTCGATGCACCTGCCGGCTCCGGGCTTGGCAGTTCATCCACGTTGGTGGTAGCTATCATAGGTGTATTTGCGGAATGGTTAAACCTGCCGTTAGGTGAATATGACATAGCGCAAATGGCTTATGATGTAGAACGGGTAGAACTGAATATGGCCGGCGGCAGACAAGATCAGTATGCGGCAACTTTTGGTGGCGTGAACTTTATGGAGTTTTATAAAGATAACAAGGTGATTGTAAATCCGTTACGAATAAAACAAAAATATTTGTATGAGCTTGAAAATAATCTTTTACTTTTTTTCACAGCAACCAGCCGGCTTTCATCGACGATCATAGAAGCGCAAAGCAGGAATGTAAAAGAGAACAGGCAGGAATCAATTGACGCTATGCATTATCTTAAGGAGCAGGCGGTAATGATGAAAGAGGCCGTCTTGCAGGGAAATATTCACCAAATAGGCGGGATATTGGATTTTGGTTTTCGCTACAAAAAGCAAATGGCTATGGGCATTACTAACGACAGTATGGACGAAATATACGAAGCTGCGCTAAAGGCCGGGGCTACTGGTGGCAAAATATCCGGTGCCGGCGGTGGTGGTTTTATGATGTTCTATTGCCCTGGAAATTCTCGCTATTCAGTAAAGAAAGCGTTGGAATCTTTTGGTGGTAGTTTCAGCAGGTATCAGTTTACTGAGCGCGGATTAGTTACCTGGAGTATTTGAGCAAGCACTATTGCGCTCAGCTGATCGGAATATCATATTGAAGCCGGCAAATTTTGCAAAAGCAAACTCCTATATGTTCTACAGAATTTATCGCCACCAAAATGCTCGATCGCATCGCGATAACTATTTTGCCCAAGCTTTTTCTTTAATTCATTATCTTCAAGTATCAAGTTTAAATATTCAACACCCTGCAATACTATCTTTTCCTCGTCTTTTTCCGTTAGCAAAAAGCCGTTTTCCATATGTTTTATGTAGTCAGGTATTCCATCTATTGCTGTCGACATCACTATCCGCCCCCTTGCCATCATCTCCATAACTACAATAGGAAGGCCTTCGTATAATGACGTCAGTAACAAAACGTCCGAACTAGTATATAAGTCATTTAGTACGTTCTTATCTCTAATGCTACCTAGTAATATGCAATATTGCTTTGCATCTTCCGGGATAAATTTTTCTACATCTCCCACAAATGTGAACCTAGCATTTTTCTTGAGTTCACCCATCTTGCGTGCAATCTGTGCTGCCAGGTATACCCTCTTTTGTGGAGACCCTCGCCCCACAAAAAGTACCTCTAGAACAGGGTTGTTTAGCGGCATATGCGGCGGAATCTCGATAGTGTTGTCAATAAAATACAGATTCTTAAAGTATTCTTCAGGCACGCCATTCGTTCTGTATTGCTCTTCCACATCTCTTTTTATTTGCGGGGTGCTAAATATCCTGTAATCTATGTCTTTTACGAACTGCTGTGTATAATTAAACCACGCCTTATAGTGATTAAGTTCAAGCGTTATAGTTTCTTTTTTTACGTGCGGCAACATTTTGTACAAAAACATACATTCTCCCCCAAAGATCACGGGATTATCAACGCTGTTTATCCATGATGATATCAAACCACGAAAAAAGAAATTGACGAAATGATACCATTTATTATCTATGTATTTGTGAATATCGATCACCCTTATCCCTTCAATATTAAATCTATCCCTAAACTGGTTGTTTTTGGGTTTTTTGGAAAAGAAAATAATTGGCTTTGCATCTTTAATACAGTTAGCAATGTCAATATTTACCTGTGTTGATCCACCAATATCTGCCCATGAGTAAAATAAAAAGATGGAATGCTTCGTTTTTAATTTAATCAACTTACCAAATATTTTTCCCAAAAGCACAAAAGGGTACATTCCGATGAGCTCTGCATTTCGCTTTATTAGGGCTGCTCTATAATTCATTTATTCAATAATATTTACTCAATAAAAGTTCAAGGTAGTTTTTATTGAAATTTAAATTTAACTGATGCAAAAGAGATGCGATCTGGGATATATCAATACTAAAATTACAACCTTTAGGAATGGAGGTATAATTAGCTGTCTTATTGAAATATTTTTCGACAGCACGGACTATTTCCGACACCGCATAATTTTCAGGGTAAGCAACGTTTACAATACTATTTAAGAATAATTTATTTTTAAGTATATGATCTGTGATTAAAAAAAAATCATCAACATCAATCAGGTTTCTACTTGCATTTAACCATAAATTAAAATGGGTATTATTACAAACTGAGTTTGCGATAAAATTTAATATGGTATTAGGATTAGCAGATTTTCCAACTAAGTTTGAAACCCTGAATATCGTATAGTTCAGTGTGCTTGAAATAATGTAGTCTTCAATGCTTTTTTTATGCGCAACATATGCCGACTTATTTTCTTCAGGGTCTTTTACACTGCATGTACTGAAATAAATAAGTGTCTTTTCTTTATTCTCATTACTAACATATTTAAGTAGGTCAACCTCTCGTGTATATTCTGCCTGGATAGTACTTTTTGAGTTAGAAACACCTGATGCAAAAATTAAAAAACTATCATTATTAGCATATTCCTCAAACTTTTTTGCAACTAGCCCATTGCCAACAACCATGTTATTCGATTTTCAAAGGCAAAATACGAAAAATGTGTTACAATGGTCCTACAATCATCTCAAAATGTATCTTTGTAAAAATTTACAATAATGGAATCTTTAGTTACTGTCTTATTGCCCGTGTATAACGGCGAGCAATATTTGAAACTAGCGATTGACAGTATATTAAATCAGACTTATAAAAATATTGATTTGTTATTAATTGACGATGGAAGCACAGACGGTACTATTGAAATAATAAAGTCTTATGCAGACCCGAGAATAAGACTAGTGAGAAATGAGCATAACCTTGGGTTAACCGCAACTTTTAACAAGGGAATTGATTTGGCAATTGGGAAATATGTTGCGCGTATGGATGCTGATGATATTGCCATAAATACGCGTATCGAAAAACAAGTAAATTTTCTTGAAGGCCATAAAGAAGTTACAATGGTAGATTGCGTAATGGAAGTGATTGACAAAGATGGGAATTCTTTAAAAAAATATAATTCGGATATTATATCTGAAAAAGAAATAAGGCGCAGCTTACCATATAATAATCATTTGGGGCATTCTTCAATTATGATAAGGGCAAATATATATAAAAAATATAAATACAGAAAAACTGATGCAGAAGATTATGACTTGTGGTTGCGCCTTGCAAATGATAACCATGTAATTCATAAAATTGACGAACCGCTATTAAAATATAGATTGCACGGAAATTCTTATACTGATAATAAGGGTAGAAAGCGAAGCAGGGGTACATTAAGACTCGCTATTACAAAACGAAATTACTTAAAAACCATTCATATAAGAAAAAGGTTTACCTTTTTCAATATAAGCGTATTTTTCAGCATGGTTAAGGATTATATTGTAGGGTATATAAAATATTACATGAATTATAACTATTTACTTAATAAAAATTAATTGTTTTTTAAATAAATAGTTAGAAAAATCAATACAAAATGACGAAAGAAAATAAACGTGAGTTTATTATTAAATGGTATAGCATTTTCTTTCATGCGTCTTATTTTATTCGCAGGGGGCTATATAGATCCATATATAGGCTTGCACCGCTATTGAAGGGCAAAGTACTCGATTTTGGTTGCGGATCCAAACCCTATAAACATTTATTCAAAAACGCAACTTCTTATACCGGGCTTGACATTGAAATTTCCGGCCACAGCCATGAGAATGAGCAAATAGATGTTTATTACGATGGCAGGCACATCCCATTTGAAGACAATTCGTTTGATCATGTTTTTTCGACTGAGGTATTTGAACATGTATTTAATATAGACGAAATATTGCCTGAAATAAACCGGGTGCTGAAATCGGGTGGCTACTTGTTGATAACTTGTCCATTTGCCTGTCCCGAACATGAAAAGCCATATGATTATGCCCGTTATACCAGTTTTGGTATTAAGCACTTATTGGAAAAACATGGCTTTAGTGTAAAAGAACAAATAAAAACGGGGAACTTTTTTGAAGCCAATGCGCAATTAAGAATGTACTATATCAATTACTTTTTGCCGAAGAAGCCACGTTTTGTGTACATTATCTTTTTCCAGCTTTTTCTGCTGCCGGTTATTTTATGCACGCGCCTCATCAGTAAAATAATGCCTAAAATATTCAAAAGAACCGACCTTTATCACAGTAATGTTTTGTTGGCTGAAAAAAAGTAAAAACAGATGTATTTATCAGAAACTTTTGCCGGGATAAGCAGGATTTTTAGAAATCTTGAAACTTTTGGCAAAGAAGGGTATAAATTATGGAAAGGCAAATTGTCTGAAAAGGACGAAGTTATAGGCTATAATTTAAAGGGGATCAAACATACACTTTTTCTTCGTTCAAATACATCAGACCATTCCGTTTTTGGGCAAATATTTATTGATAAACAATATGAATATCCTATTGATTTCATCCCTGAAACGATCATAGATTGCGGAGCGAATATCGGTTTGACATCAGTATATTATGCTAATAGATATCCACAAGCCAGGATAATAGCCGTTGAACCTGAATCATCAAATTTCGATTTACTGAAAATGAATACTAAAGATTATCCTAATATAACTTGTTTAAAAAAAGGTATTTGGGACAAGGAAACCAATCTTGAGATCATAGATAATGGTGAAGGGAAATGGGCATTTGTTACTAAAGAAGTAGTTTCTCAAAATGAAAATACTATCTCCGCTGTCTCAATTAACGATATAATCAAACAATTTTCTTTTAACCGTATTGATATAGTGAAAATTGATATTGAGGGGTCTGAGAAACAGGTCTTTTCAAAAAATTATGAACCATGGCTAAGCCAAACAAAATTGGTGATCGTTGAATTGCACGACAAAATGCAACATGGAACAAGCCATGCATTCTTTGATGCTATGCAGCATTATGATTATAGAATGGATATAAAAGGAGAGAATATTTTTTGCGAAATTTTACATGAAAAATAGTAGAAATCCATAAACTATATTTAGATTGCATTTTATAATTAGCCAAAACATATTTAATGAAAAGGATCTTATTTTGTCTTGCATTCCTGCCTTTCATATCTAGCGGGCAAATAATTAACACAATTGCCGGAAATGGTGTTGCATCTTATTTTGGCGATGGCGGTGCGGCAACATCTGCAGAATTAAATCATGCATGCCATATTTATAAAAATGCCAGCGGCAATATTTATATACCTGATTATATGAATAATCGTATAAGGAAAATAGACCCTTCGGGTATCATTACTACTATAGCGGGTACTGGAATAGCAGGCTTTTCAGGTGATGGCGGCGCTGCAACTTTAGCCCAGTTCAATAACCCTACGGATATTTTCCTGGATGTTTCGGGGAATATATATATTGCTGATTATGAAAATCACCGTGTTCGTAAAATAAACACAACCGGAGTAATTACAACCATTGCCGGCAATGGAGTTCCTGGATATAGTGGTGATGGAGGCCCTGCAACATTAGCTGAATTGAATAAGCCACAAGGCGTTTGTGTTGATGCAACCGGGAATGTATTTATTGCTGATGCCAACAATGGTTGTATCCGTAAAGTTACAATAGCAGGCATTATATCAACTATTGCAGGTAATGGAACAGACGGATTTGGAGGAGATGGTGGCCCTGCTACCGCTGCTATGTTAAATAATCCATATGGTATCTGCATTGATGGATTGGGCAATATGATTATAGGAGATCAAAGTAACCATCGCATTCGTAAAATTAATACCTCTGGTATTATAAGTACTATTGCAGGAAATGGTATTGCGGGTTTTAGTGGAGACGGTGGGCCTGCAACATCAGCCCAATTGAACATACCCTCAGGAGTTTCTGTTTCTACGGGCCCGGAGACAACTGATATATATATTGCTGATCAACTAAATAATAGAATTCGCAAAATAAATGGTTCGGGGATAATCACAACATTTGCCGGTACAGGAGGAATGGGTTATAGCGGAGATGGTGGGCCTGCTACTGCTGCTATGTTAAATAATCCAAATGGAGTATATGCCGATGCTACTGGCAATATTTATATCGCAGATTTTCTAAATAGCAGAATACGCGAGATCTTACATGTTTCTACTGCTACAAAAGAATTATCATCAATGTCTCTAGTTACTATTTATCCAAACCCAGCCTATGATAATTTCGTTATCAAGTTACCTGCATCAAGCACAAGTGGTTCCGTTCAATTGATCAATGAGGTTGGGCAAATGGTGTTGGAGCAAAAAATAACCGGCTCCGAGCAAATAAACTTAAATGGGCTTCCTACTGGGATGTACATTGTCAAGGTTACATATGATGGAGCGCAATTTTATAAGAAGGTGTATAAAAATTAATTTTTTTAGCTACTAATACGGATGATTATGAATAAGGCAACATTATTGTTTTTACTATTCCCGGTATTATCTTATTCGCAAATAATTAAAACCATTGCCGGAACTGGAATTGCGGGATATAGCGGCGATGGGGGACAGGCAACTAATGCATCTATTTACGCGCCAAATGGTTTAGCATTTGACGGGGCCGGCAATATTTATATTTCTGAATTTCGGAATCATACTATTCGCAAAGTTACTCCATCCGGCATTATTACAACAATTGCAGGGAATGGTGTTTCGGGATTTAGTGGAGACGGTGGGCCTGCTTCGACTGCACAACTTTCTGGTCCTGTAAATATTGCTTTTGATGTTAGTGGGAATTTGTATATAACAGATAAACAGAATTACAGAATACGCAAAATTTCAATTACAGGCGTAATTACTACTATTGCGGGGAATGGATATTCAGGGTATAGCGGTGACAACGGACCGGCGATAGTGGCGGAATTTAATCTTCCTACAGGCCTTGATGTAGATGCATCGGGAAATGTATATGTAGCTGACGAAGGCAACTTCGTTGTTCGTAAAATAACACCGTCTGGAATTATCACAACTGTAGCAGGTAATGGAATATCAGGTAATACCGGGGATGGGGGACCTGCTACTGCTGCCGAGTTTAGGGGAACGCATAGTGTAAATGTCGATGCCTCTGGAAACATGTACATAACTGAACCACTTAGTAATAAAGTTCGTAAAGTTTCTACGTCTGGAATTATCACGACATTTGCAGGAACCGGAGTTTCAGGTTCGGGAGGCGATGGAGGCCAAGCTACTTCAGCACAGCTTTCTAATCCTTGTGGAGCAGCTTTTGATAATTTGGGCAATGTTTATATTGATGACATGTACAACGGCAGAGTTCGTAAGGTATCTCCATCCGGC
>Ga0207079_1139_pt1 | contig 10688 bp, 14 predicted proteins | sample Alteio_BWMinHeat_61_FD_153525 | JGI IMG/M metagenome (GOLD analysis project Ga0207079, IMG submission 153525) | Enriched cells from forest soil in Barre Woods Harvard Forest LTER site, Petersham, Massachusetts, United States -... | ecosystem: Environmental > Terrestrial > Soil > Temperate forest >...
TACGCTTACAAGGCACAGCAAAATGGGTGTGGTGAAATATTTCTTAATTCAATAGACCGTGATGGATCATATAAAGGCTATGATACAGCTTTGATAGAACAGGTATCTTCCGCAGTTGACGTACCTGTCATAGCTTGTGGCGGTGCAGGGTGTATTGAAGACCTGGCAATAGCAATAAGATCTGGAGCATCAGCTGCAGCAGCAGGGAGCATTTTTTGTTTCAATGGTAAGCATCATGCAGTGCTCATCAGCTTTCCATCTTCTATTGCTTATCGGTCTTTTTAACTTTCTATTATTTTCCTGATTGACCAATAGCCTGGTATGGGAGTTTTATCTTATTAGCGCAACATCCCCCTTCATAGTCCCATCCTTGCCGAACCTGTCTGTATAGCTTATTTCCCAGAAGTAGGTGCCTGTGTCAGCAGGTTTTCTGTGGTAGGTGCCATCCCAGCCGGCATCAAAGCTGGTAGAGAAGTATACCTCTTCTCCCCAACGGTTAAATACGCGGAAATAATTAAGGCTTTTATAGCCTATCGCATAGGGTTTAAAGATGTCGTTGTGCCCGTCCCCGTTCGGGGTGAAAGCTGTAGGCACCTGGAATGCTGCCTGGTTCACCACCGTTACCTGGATCGTATCATACCCCACACAGCCGTAAGGGCTGATGATGCGTACTGTATAATCAAATTGCCCGGTGTCGGGGTAGTAGCCTGTAGGGTTGTATATGTCAGAGCTTTCCAGGTACATGGTCGGCGTCCATAAATATTTAAACCCACCTGTTGCATTGAATTGTACGAATGATCCTTTCACAACGGTAGTGTCATTGCCGGCAAACGGGCTGAAATTATCTACCAGCACCTGCCGCAATGCAGTGTCTGTGCAGCCTTTTATATTTTGGTTGGCGAGCATCACAGCGTATGCTCCGGCATGAGCATAGCTGTGTCCCGGGTTTTCTTCTAACAAGCTGTCACCGTCGCCGAAATACCATTTCCATTTGGTAATGGGTTTTGCAGTAGATATGGTTTGGTCGGTAAAGTATACAGGCGCTCCTGCGCATTGTGTATCTGTCGTGGCAAATCTTGCCCTGAATACCGGGTATATCCTTACCAGCCTGATGATGCTGTCGGCGCAGGTCTGTCCTGGGTTAACCACTAATTTCACCGTGTAGGTCCCTGTATCGGGATAAACAAATATCGGCTGAAACGAGGTGTCGCGTGGTACTCCCGCAACGCCAAAATCCCACAGCCACTGAAAGCCGCCTTTACTGGTATTGATAAATTGTATGGTATGGTCTTTACAGTTTTGTTCAAAAGTATTAGGGTAGGGTGCCAGCAGCGGTATGTTGGCCTCCACCGTTTTAGAGCAATTGGTCACCACAAACTGGAACTCCCTTTTTACGGTATTGATCATTATGCCATGCCGCCACTCATTGCAACAAACGGTGATCAGGTAGCGGCCCATACGGTTGGGTGTGCCGGCCAGCAGGCCGGTTTTAGGATCTATGCTTATTTGCGGATACGAATCCATCGGCATGGCATAGGTGTATGGCGCTACATACGCTACATCCTCATAAGGCGGCACAAAAGGCAACCGGTCTATATTAGCGCCGTTCTGGCACATCAGCGAATTGCAAAGTTCATAGCTCAGTGAGTCGCCATCTGCGTCTGTGGCGGAGTGGTCATAGATAAGCGGTGTATTGACACAGATGATCTGTGGCGGAAAATTTTTGAACACTGCGCTGTTATTGCTCCCTGCCATTGATAGTGGTGGTATCGTGCAGTAATAAGTAGCGCCGATATTTGCCGGTTGTTGAATGTTTACAATGGCGGCATTCCTGCAGCAACGCTGGTAAGTAACGCTGTAGCCGGTGGCATTTGGCGGTAATACAAGGTCAAGAACATAATCCCTTTTTTGCAGGCATATAGCCGGTATGTTGGAGATGCACAGATTGCTGAAATTAGCAGGTACGATAATGGGCGGCACAGAATAAACCGAGTCGAAAGATACAAATTGCCCTGCACCATCGTCTACCGTCAGGTAAGCAAGAGTATCTGCCGCAATAGCCCCCGTAGAGCCATTCAGGCAGTCTTCGTAAATAGTAAGGTGTACCCGGTAACTATTGCCTCCCGGCACACTCCCCAGGAATTTATACGTAACCTCTCCGCCCACAATATGTGTCGCCAAAACATGCTGGCATGACATACATAATAGGAAGGCGACCATTAAATAGCGAAAGGGAAAGGTGAACATACTTCAATGTTTAAATCATTCCATATAGTTAATAACGCTAAATTTCATGTTTTGGTATATGAAGGTACGCCAAAACAAGATCTTTATTGTCCGGGCATTGTTACTTCTATATTACGTTGGTGTCAGCCTGTCCCGATTCATCAGGAATAGCAACTCGTCCTGCCTTGGCTGGATTAATATTCCGGGATGGTCGACGCTTGCTTTTCCTGGCGTTTGGCGGAGCATTCGGAAGGCAAATTGTTCTGATAAAGAAATACTTTTGCAGGTAAATAAGGATTGAGCTAAAGTTTTTATAGTTAACTAATAAGCTGAATATGGCAAAGGAACGATTTCCGAAAATCTACTTATACAGGCGGATAGTTCTGGCAAAACTTTTTATTGACAATCATTTTGCAGACAACATAGACCTCAGCGGCATTGCAGGCGAGGCATCTTTTTCCGCGTTTCATTTTATACGGCTGTTCAAAATAACATATGGAAAAACACCGCATCAATACCTGACATGGGTAAGAATAGAAAACGCGAAACTGCTTTTAAAAACCGGCATTCCAGTTGCAGATGTTTGCTACTCTGTGGGCTTTGACAGTGTAAGCTCATTCACAGGGCTTTTCAAACGCTTCGCAACGATGACACCTTCTGTTTATCAGCAACAGCATGCACGGCGAAAGAAGGAACTTACAAGTACCCCCTTGAAGTTCGTTCCAAACTGCTTTGCCGAATCCATTCTTGGCAGTAGTCAGCAAAAATAGCAATTTTCAAGAAGTGCGGTAAAAACCGGTTATGCAATTTTGCATCATTATTTACCATCAAAAATAAAATAAAATGATTTCAAAATTGAGCCATGTCAGCATCTTTGTCCTGAGCCAGGACAGTGCTTACAACTTTTATGTAAATACACTCGGTTTTAAAGTGCATACCGACGCACCAATGGGGCCGGGTATGCGTTGGTTAACTGTATGTCCGCCGGAACAGCCTGATCTCGAAATATCCCTTATGGCAATAGCCGAAGGGATGATGTTCGACAAAGAATCTGCAAAACAGATGCGCGACCTGGTGAGCAAGGGCACATTCGGTTTTGGCGTTTTCGAGTGTAACAACTTACTGGCAACTTATGAAGAACTAAAAGCGAAAGGCGTGAAATTCACAAAAGAGCCGACAAAAGAGTTTTATGGATTTGAAGCACTATTTGTCGATGATTCAGGCAATTGGTTCTCGCTCGGTGAGAAGGAGAAAAAATCCTGAGTGTACCTCATACAAGCTGAGTGACCATTTGCTTTAATCGTGCCGATTAACTCAATGGACTGCATCAGTTTTTCATGCGGTACTTCAGCGAAAATTACTTTGCACCTGCAAGCTCTTTCAGCTTTGCCAGTATTAGTGTACCGTCGTCATAACCGGTATGGGTGAACACAATTTTGCCTTTCTTGTCAACGATCAGGATATAGGGTAGCGGGTGAAAATTCAATAGGCGCTTAAGATCATTGTTAGGGTCTATATAAACTGGAAAGTGCCATCCCTGCGCGTAGGTGCGTGCTAACTCTCCATTTTGCTGGTCGACGGCTATGGCTATGTAATTGAAATCAGCCTGTTTTTTCCAGTCAGCCATTTTCGCTGCTATTGTTTTTACCTCCCTTTTGCCGGGAACGCACCAGGTAGCCCAAAAGCTGATGAGTGTTACCTTGCCTTTTTCGAGGGCTTCATTGAACGCTGTTTTCTTACCGGAATTCAGGTCCCTGATCTGTGTTTTAGGGAGATCCTGGGCGCTCAGGTTTAATGCCAGTCCAAGAGCAGCAATTGTGATAAGGTTTTTTTTCATCGGCTTATTTTAAATAAAGCATAGTCAGCCCTGGGCAAGCGCACGGACACTATGGTTACTAAATGTAAATACTTCTTTCCGAAAGACATGTTAAAAGATCAACCTGCCGGCGCAAAAGCAAAAAAACAATTTTATCCGCAATGATCATGGCTTGCGCTTCATAGTTTCTGGCACAGGCTCAGCAGAACAGTGGATTTTAAACCATACAATTAAATAATGTCCTCTGCAATATTGGTCACAGCTATTATTCTTTCGTCGAGGTCTTTAGCTGCCTTTTCCATTTGGGGCAAGATATCTTTGTAAAACTCGTCAGTACTCAGGTATTCATACATAGTCATGCCCATCATGATCCTGGTAAGGGGTTCGCGCAGGTTGTGTGAATAATACTGAAGGATCACTATTAGCTTATCATTGGTGTGGATCAGCTTAAGATTTGCCTCCTCAAGCTCACCGGTGCGCTTGCGTATTATTTTTTCCTGTTCAGTCACCAATTGTTCAATTACTTGCTTTTGCTCTATAATTTCCAGGTTCCTGTCTTTCAACTCGATATTCCGGAGATGGAATATTTCGTTATCCCGTTCTTTCAGTTCCAGTTTCCTTAAAATTTCAGCCTGTTCGTTGGCTTTTTGTGCAGCAAAAAACTCCTGTTCTTTTTTTATAAGTGCCGATGCTGCGCGCTGGTATGATAAGGCAAGCACTATACCCCATAGCGCGACAAGGATAAAGCAGATCACTGAGTTTGAAGTGCTTAAGAAATTAGCATATGCAGGGGCCAGGTTGGATGTCGTGGGTGTATTTTTTATAAATTGATCAATATACATATAGCACAGTAAACAACCGAATGCCAGTGCGAATTTTGTTACCCATGACTCATTGTATTTTAAAAATGGCAGCAGTGCAATAAGAGGAATAAAATTCTGAAAGCCCGTGCCCCAACCCAATAATTCAGCGGCAAGGACCTGGTGCAAATTTGCCTCAGCAAGTCCTATAGCCATAGCCCATGCATGGTAGCCTTTACGGTTGAAAAATAGCGCCGTGGCATAACAGGATACGCTAATCAACTGGGTATACATCATGGTACTTTGCCCCATAAAATAAAACACGATCATCCATGAGGCGTGGAGCAATGCAACCAGCACATAGGCCAGGTTAGATATATTGTAAAACCAATAATTATCAGTCTTAACGCCGGGTGGTATAATTATAAAAAAATCATAGAGTCGCTTTATCCAATTTGGAGGGAACCTATCTAGTGTATACTTTATATCCATCCGCTGCAATATGTCTAAGGTATCTAAGTTAAAAAACAAAGATAGCAAAATTCTTATTTCATAACTTCCTGTAAATCTCTGAAGCTTTATATCTTTAACATTCGGGTTCGAGAAATGTACAGGCTCACAAAGTCTTGCAAAAACGGGGCTTTAAACGTGTGCCAATTAACTCAATAGCCTGCATCAGTTTTTCATGAGGCACTTCAGCAGTATCCATCTGGAACGTAAGCCTCGAAATACCGCCAAGTGCGTCGGCATGGCGGAGCACCTTTTCTGCTACTTCTTCCACATTGCCCACCAGCAATGCGCCCTTAGGCCCTAACTGTGCTTCGAAGCGGCCCCTGGTCATCGGCGCCCAGCCACGTTCTTTGCCCACCTTGGTCATTGCCTCAGCATATCCGGGATAAAAATCGTCCAGTGCCTCTTGGGTAGTATTGGCTACATAGCCCAGTGAATGCAGCCCCACTTTCAATTGTTCAGGTGTATACCCGGCTTCTTTCCCCGCCTTGCGGTATAAGTCTATCAGTGGGCGGAACTGATGCGTCTCGCCGCCAATGATAGCCACCATCAGCGGCAATCCCAGCATACCTGCACGCACAAAAGATTCGGGAGTACCACCTACACCCAACCAAATAGGTAAAGGGTTCTGTACCGGCCTTGGATATACTGGCTGATTTTTAAGCGCCGGACGGAATTTACCTGACCAGGTAACAAACTCGTTCGCCCGTATCTTCAGCAACAAGTCCAGCTTTTCAGCAAACAGCTCATCATAGTCCTGAAGGTCATAACCAAACAATGGAAAGGCATCTATAAAAGAACCACGCCCAACAACCATTTCAGCCCGCCCGAGCGAGATCAGGTCAAGCGTTGCAAAATTTTCAAATACCCTTACCGGGTCGGCGGCGCTAAGCACGGTAACCGCACTGGTAAGGCGTATACGCCTGGTGCGGGCAGCGGCTGCTGCCAGTATAAGGGTAGGGGCAGAATCAAGAAACCCCTTGCGGTGATGTTCCCCGATACCAAATATATCAAGGCCCACCGTGTCTGCATATGCTATCCTGTCCAGCAATTGAGTCAGTGCATCAGTATCGCTTAGTGACCTGCTGCTGTTGCCGCTCATCATTGCAGCGAAACTATCTATTCCAATTTCCATTATAATATTCTGTTGTTTTCAATTAATATACAAACCTATAACTTATGCCACAACCAGGCGTTTTGTAGCCTGTATTTTATGATAGGTTATGTAAGAGACGGCCAGCGGCGCCAGGAATATAAGCGGCATTACCATGTTTGCCGTAGGATCGCCTGAAGCCGTGTGGCTGATAAATGCAGAGATAAACGTAATGGTAAACCCTGCATACACCCACTCTTTTATCCTGCTATTCGCCGGTATCAGTAATAACACAGCGCCAAGAATTTTAGCCAGCGCCAATTCCACCCTGAAATAGTCAGGAAATCCTAAATGTCTGAATCCTAGCTTCGCCATAGGATTTGCGAAATACGAAAATGCCGAAAAACCCATGAACAGGGCTAAAAGTACGGTTGACGTCCAATAAGTGATCTTTGTTTTTTTCATTTTGTTTTTTTTAGAACACAAAATTACTTACCTTTACTAACTAAAAGTAAGTACTATACAATAGGTTAGTGGTTACCTTTAGGTAAGCGATATGGCGACAGAAACAAAACATAACTATTCATCAAAACAATGTACAGCGGCACTCATGAACCTGGGCGATGCGCTTTACGCCATTGGTGGTAAATGGAAGCTCCGGGTAATTATAGCCCTACGCGATAACATAAAGCGCTTTAATGAACTACAGCGTACCATACCGGGCATTTCTGCCAAAGTATTATCCAATGAATTGAAAGAGCTGGAGTTAAATGGCTTTGTAAAGAGAAAAGTATATACCAGCACCCCGGTGACCGTAGAATATGAATTGACCGGGTACAGCCAAACGCTTGAGCCTGTTCTGCAAGCATTAAGCGAATGGGGCGCCATGCACCGCGCTAAAATAATGAAGGTTAAAAAGTCATAAATCAAAGCCTTATTATGAGTTTACAAAAGTTAATGGCCAATTATGCTGCGTTTAATTTGTGGGCAAACAGGACTGTGGTGCAATGGCTGCAAACAAAACCTGCAGATGTATTAGATAAAGAAGTGCCTTCGGGTTATTCTTCTATTGCAAAAACTTTGGTGCACATATGGAACACCGAGGTGTTCTGGCTATTGGTATTACAAGAGGTGAGCCCGCCACCAATTTTTAAAGAAGGTTTTGAGGGTACCAACGAAGAAGCTATGAATGGATTGCTCCGGCAGTCTGAACAATTTGCCGTGTATGTTGGTTCATTATCTGAAAAGGGCTTGCTGGAAATGTGCGTGCTGGATGCACCCTGGATGAGCGGGCAACTGCCGAGATATGAATATATACAGCATTGCATGAACCACGGTACCTACCACCGCGGACAAATAATTACCATTGGCAGAAATATAGGGCTTACAGACCCGCCAATGACTGACTATAATTATTATAACATGGTGGTGAAGAGCATCTGACTTAGCAGTTTCTATCTATTTCTTATCCTCCACCACCGAAAGTATATTCCCGGCCGGGTCCTTAAACCAAGCTATCACTCCCCACTCACTCCTGCATATCCCTTTCGCATCGGTTTTAATATCACCCTCATACTGTTCAAACTGCACGCCAAGAGCTGTGAGATCGTCCACTGTCTTTTCTACATCTTTTACCGAAAAATTAAGAACGGTAAAAGTGGCGGGAACATGATTTGGTTTCGGATAAATTAATACGCGGTTTTTATTGCCCAAATGAAGTTCTGTCATGCTATCTCTTTCAGTAACCTTGAGGCCAATGATCTTGCTATAAAATTCTTTTGCTTTTTCGACGTCGTCTACAGAAAAGCTGCTGAAAATGCTGTGGTGTTTAAGCATAGTGATAATTTTTTGAATAGTAAAAATAAATTATTCTCCGTTTAAGGTGGATTAATTTTGCATTAAAAGTGTGCCACAAGACTGTTATATTCTTCGTCTGTTACCTGCTCCATCCAATCTACAGGTGAGCCATTAAGCTTTTCCTGGATGGCGATGTGGCTCATACCTGTGGTGGCTGTGGCGCCGTGCCAATGCTTTTCACCCGGCGGGAACCATACGATATCGCCTTGTTTTATTTCTTCTATTGGTCCGCTTTTACGCTGCGCCCATCCGGCGCCTGCGGTAACGATCAATGTCTGCCCAAGCGGATGCGTATGCCATGCGGTGCGGGCGCCCGGCTCAAAGGTGACAAGCGCCATGGCAACACGAGCGGGCTCCGGCGGAGAAAAAAGGGGATCGACCCGTACCGATCCCATAAAATATGCTGCAGGGCCTTTACCTGAAGGCTGTGAGCCGTTGCGTTTTATTTCCATAAAATTCCTCCCTGATCTTTCACATCATTTTTTATAAAAAAAAATATACCGGGACGCTTTTCACGTCTGCTACTGAGAAAGAAACTCACCTGGGACAGGATCATTTGATCAATAGCATTTGCATACTCACGTTAACCGTGTTGGTAGACAGTTGATAATAGTACACACCGTCAGGCAAGTCGCCTGCATTATATATCATCTCGTGCTTGCCCGTGCTCATGTTCCCGTCAATCAATGTTGCTACGAGCTGGCCAACTACATTATAAACGCATAACCTGGTGTAGCCCTCCACCGGTAAGTAAAAAGGTATGCTTGTCGTACCGGTAAATGGATTGGGCACATTCTGGCTCAATACACTACTTTGATTCCTGTTAATAGTAGCAACAGATTCCAGCCCTGCACTCGCCTTAATGATCATATTCATCCCCACCGATTTGCCGCTATCCACAATATAATACCACACTCCATTATATAATTGCCTTGCCTGCTGGCCTGGTGGATTAATTCTCCCGAGTAAAACTTTATTCGGCGAGTAAGGATGACTTACAGCAGTGCCTGCCAGCGACCATGACAACCAGTACACGCCCGAAGTCAGCGTTATAGCAGGAGAAATGTAGCATTTCACATACATCACCGGTTCAGTGGTTCTATCTAATCCTCCGATGCTGCTAAAGGTATCTACCTTATAGATACCCGTAAAACCGGTGCTTGAGCCCGGCACTCCCAGGCGATTGGTTACAGTGTCTCCCCATATTACGCTGCCACCAAGGCCTGGAGGGCCATCATAAATCTGAAGGTTACAGTCAAGCAATGTAGATGTTAAGCCGCTGTTGTGCTGAACGCCATAAATAATAATAGTATCAAAATGCCAGGTGCTATCGGCTGGAACAGTAAATACGTCGGCTAGCCAGGTATTCTGTGCGCGGTTCGCCTGCCAGCCAAAGTACGCCATATGTGCAGCGAGGCAGCTTGCCTCCGCACCGCCGTAACCCATATCCGTTGCAAAGGCAGTATCAGCAAGGTATACCGTCTGTGAAAAAGCGCTGATTGAGACAATGGTACAGGCAAATAAAATGAGTAGTATGTTTTTCATTGATACCTATTTAATATACACAGCGAAGTTATAAAAGATACATGCCTATTTTATTGACATCATTTGTTTACTCACATTAACCGTGTTAGTAGACAGCTGATAATAGTACACACCGTCAGGCAAGTCGCCTGCATTATATGTCACCTCGTGCTTGCCTGCGCTCATATTCCCGTTGATCAATGTTGCTACGAGCTGGCCAACTACATTGTAAACGCATAATTTGGTGTAGCCTTCCGCAGGCAGGTAAAACGATATGCTTGTCGTACCGGTAAATGGATTGGGCACATTCTGGCTCAAAACTGCCGCTTGCGCTTTATTTATTTCCGTTATTCCGGCTACGGCTGCACTGGCTTTTATGATCTTGTTGAGCCCATCTATGTTTGAACCGTCAGTTATGTAACTCCAGGTGCCGCCATAGCTTTCCCGTGCCATTTGGCCGGGCGGATTGATGCGTCCCGGAAGTACCTTAGGCAGGGTACACGGCTGATTAACAGAAGGAATTGCGGCACACGACCACGCGAGCCAATAGGTACCGGCGCTGAGCAGGGGCACATGTGGCAGAAAGAGCCTCAGGTACCAGATAGGCCTTTTGTTACCGGTGATGCCGCCACTGGCAGCGAGGGTATCTACCCTGTACATGCCGGTAAATGAAGAACCCACCAGCACATCGGTCACGGTATCGCCCCATATCACCGAGCCGCCGAGGCCGGGAACGCCGTCATATATTTCAAGGTTGCAGTCGAGGATGGGGCAACTGGCAGGACTGGTGCTGTAGAGATAGCCGAACACAATAACCGTATCGAATTTCCAGGCACTGCCTGCAGGAACGGTGAATAAATCA
>Ga0207079_1140_pt1 | contig 10678 bp, 4 predicted proteins | sample Alteio_BWMinHeat_61_FD_153525 | JGI IMG/M metagenome (GOLD analysis project Ga0207079, IMG submission 153525) | Enriched cells from forest soil in Barre Woods Harvard Forest LTER site, Petersham, Massachusetts, United States -... | ecosystem: Environmental > Terrestrial > Soil > Temperate forest >...
AGCAGTTCTTGTTGGGGTTGTACATGCGCCATCGGTAGCATCGACATAAACCGTTATTGTGGATGCTGTATTATCAGTGGTATATGAACTTCCTGTAGCCAAAAGTGTTCCTCCTGTAGGGGCGTCATACCAATTGACAGTGCCGGAACTTGCCGTTGCCGTCAAGGTTGCATGTCCAAAATAACATATAGTGCCCGGCGTAGTTGAGGTGATCGTCGGGTTCAGTACAGTTACGGTTAAAGATGCTGAATTATAACAATTTCCTGAATGCCCTGTTACAACATATGTGGTTGTGGCCGTCGGGTTTGCCGTTACGCTTGCCCCTGTAGTAGGAGAGAGTGCTGTTCCCGGGTTCCAGTCATAAGTGGTGGCGCCTGAGGCGGTTAAAGTTGTTGAAGACCCACTGCAAACAGACACATTACCGCTTGTAGACAGGCTCACTGAGTTGCTGACTGCACCGATCGATAACGATGTGCCTACACCAATACATCCGTGTGAATCTGTAGCGGTTACCGTATAGACACCTGCTGCTGCAGTAGTAACGTTGTCAATTTCCGGGTTTACCTCAGTCGATGTGAAACTGTTAGGGCCGCTCCAGGAATAAGTTAAAGGAGGAGTGCCGCCGCTGTTATATCCCGAAGTCAATGAAAGCACATTGCCGGTGCATACAGGATTAGGAGTTGAAACGACAGACAGGCTCGGGTTGGTATATAGATGCACCAATGAGCTGTTTATGCCGGTGCAACCTACGTTATCAGTAACGGTTAAATAATATTGGCCGCCGTCGTCGGTAATGGTCATTGCAGGAGTGGTCGCTGATGCCGAAGTTGAACTCGTTGTTGAAAAACTATTAGGGCCAGTCCAGGAATAAGTATAAGGAGGGGTACCGTCGCTGCCATATCCGCTGAGAGAAATAACATTACCTACACATGCCGAGGTTGGCACTGCTGTAGGATTGGAAACGGGCTTTGCATAAACGTTTGCGTTTACAGCTGTTCTTGTCGGGGTTGTACAGCCATCGGTGGCGTCTACATAAACCGTTATTGTGGATGCTGTATTATCAGTGGTATATGAACTTCCTGTAGCCAAAAGTGTTCCTCCTGAGCTGGCGTCATACCAATTGATAGTACCCGAACTTGCCGTTGCCGTCAAGGTCGCATGTCCAAAATAACATATGGTGCCCGGAGTAGTTGAGGTGATCGTCGGGGGCGTGCAGGGTGGCTGCGCATTTACTGTGGCATTCACCACCAGCATTGCAAAGAACAAAAACAGTGATCCTTTCACCATTTTTGAGAATGGGAACCGCGTTATCCCTAACGGCGGCCAATATTATTTAACCGTTACTGATAATGTAGGTTGCACCGGCATAAACAGCTCATTGGTGCATCTATATACCAACCCGAGCCTGTCCGTCGTTTCAACTCCTAACCCGGTATGCGTAGGCAATGTGCTTTCATTGACTTCGGGATATAATAGCGGCGGCACTCCTCCTTTAACTTATTCCTGGAGCGGCCCTAACAGTTTCACATCGACTGATGTAAACCCGGAAATTGACAACGTTACTACTGCAGCAGCAGGTGTCTATACGGTAACAGCTACAGATTCACACGGATGTATTGGTGTAGGCACATCATCAGCGATCAGCGCAGTCAGCAACTCTGTGACCCTGGTTACAAGCGGAGATGTGACCATATGCCCCGGCGGCCCCACAACTTTAACCAGCTCAGGCGCCAGCACTTATGACTGGAATCCCACAACAAACCTTGCACCTACCACAGGAAACAACGTATCAGCAACTCCGACCAGTGATATTACTTATACCGTAACAGGGCATAACGGAAATTGCTATGACAAGAAAACAATACATGTGAGCATGCTGCCACAATACCCGGTAACTGCTTCTGCAGCTTCTAACGGAACTATTTCCGAAACAGGTGTAACAAATATCTGCCAGGGAACTGACCATACCTATATAGTTACCCCGGCAAGCGGGTATCATATAGCAGATGTGGCGGTTGATGGTTCAAGCATAGGCCATGTACCTCCTTTCGTTGTTCATAATGTATTGGCACCGCGCACCATCAACGCTTCTTTCGCGCCAGATTGTACCGCTCCTTCCATCAGCTGCACCGGTAATGTTACCCATGGTGCTGATGCAGGCGCATGCAATGCGGTTGTAACTTACAGTGCAGCTACCGCCGGCGGTACTTCACCAACAATTACTTATTCACAAAACTCCGGCACGGCCTTCTCTGTAGGCGTAACTACAGTAACGGCTACTGCGACAAATACTTGCGGCACAGCCAGTTGCAATTTCCTGGTAACGGTTAATCCGAATACATTGAGTGTTTCCGCAAGCCATACCAACGCAACCTGCTACAACGGGCATGATGGTACCATCACAACAACTGTGAGCGGCGGATCAGGCTCTTATGCTTATTCATGGACAGGTGGTGCAACAGGCGCTAACCCAACCGCGCTGGGAGCAGGTACTTATACCGTAACTGTTACGGACAACAATTGCAGTGCAGTAAGTGCTGTTTCAGCAACAGTAACGATCACACAACCTACAGTTGTAACCCCGGTTGCTACAGCGGGCACGATAGCCTGTAACGGCGAAACAACAGTTGTAACTGTAACCGCTACGGGCGGCTCAGGTACATATACCAGCGGAACAGGAGATCATACAGTGACTGCCGGGGACTATGGTTATACCGTTACCGACAACCATGGCTGCACAGGAACTGTATCTGTAACAGTTACAGAACCTGATCCGGTTACCATCAGTGCCGCAGCAGGTACCATTGCTTGTAATGGCCAGACAACTACAATAGTTGTAACAGGCGCTGGTGGAACCAGCCCATTAACAGGAGTAGCAACTTATACTGTTAGTGCAGGTACTTACGATTATACCGTTACTGATGCACACACTTGCTCTGCAACCACTACAGTAACAGTTACCCAACCGGATGCATTAGCTGTAAACGGAACCGTAACGAATGTAAACTGTCATGGTAATACTACCGGCAGCATCACCACAAGTGTGAGCGGCGGTACAACTCCTTATTCTTACTCCTGGAGCACAGGCGCTACTACATCAGGCCTGTCGGCGAAGGCTGCAGGTACTTATACTGTTACCGTAACAGACGGAAATCTCTGCACTACTACTGCGTCTTATACAATTACGCAACCCGATGTTCTCAGCGTTAGCGGAACAATGGCCGGTGTAGATTGTAATGGTAACAGTACCGGCAGTATCAGCACTACCGTTAGCGGCGGCACTCCGGGATATAGTTATAGCTGGAGCAATAGCGCAATAACTGCAAATATTTCTGCATTGGCAGCAGGCACTTATACTGTGACCGTTACTGATGCAAACTTATGTACTGCCAGCACTACTAAAACGGTTACAGAACCGGCAGTGTTCACAGCAACTGCAACTGCGGGTACTATTGCCTGTCACGGAGGTTCAACGACCATAGTTGTAGCAGGCTCAGGCGGCACCACCCCATTACCAGCCGTAGCCACTTATACAGTTACTGCAGGTACTTACAATTATAGCATCAGTGATGGCAATGGTTGTCCGGCGGCAGCATCTGCTACTATTGCCAACCCGGCAACCTTAATCCTTAGTGCAACTACGAATAACATCGGTTGTACCGGTGGGAGCACCGGCAGCATCACCACAACTACCAGTGGTGGTACAACACCGTATGCTTACAGCTGGAGCAATGGTGCAACTACATCGAATATTTCCAGCCTCGCGGCAGGTACTTATTCAGTGACCGTTACAGACCATAATGCTTGTACAGCAACGGGTTCCGGAACAATTTCCAACAATTCTATTTCCGGCTTCAGCGGAACAACTGCTAACGTAAGCTGTCATGGCGGTAACAATGGTAGTGTCACCACAACAGTGAGCGGCGGTAATTCGCCATATACCTATAGTTGGAGCAACGGTGCAAACACTGCAAGTGTATCCGGGTTAACTGCTGCTACTTACACCGTATCAGTTACAGATGCCGGCGGATGCTCTGCAACAGGTTCTTATACTATTACTCAACCAACAACAGTGAGTGTCAGCGGAACAATAACTAATGAAAACTGTAATGCCGGCACTAACGGCAGCGTTACCACAAGCGTGAGCGGCGGTACATCCGGTTATACTTACTCGTGGAGCACAGGTGCTACTACGGCCAGTATAACAAATAAAGCTCAGGGTACTTATACGGTAACCGTTACTGACGCGAATCTTTGCACAGCAACAGCCTCTTATACGATCACACAGCCAACGGCACTGAGTGTCAGCGGAACAGTAACTAACGAAAACTGTAATGGTGGCAATAACGGCAGTGTTACTGCAAACCCGAGCGGCGGTACATCCGGTTATACTTACTCGTGGAGCACAGGTGCTACTACTGCCAGCATAACCAGCAAAACAGCGGCCACCTATACAGTAACCGTTACTGATGCGAAACTTTGCACTACAACCGGTGCTTATACTATTACGCAACCAACTGCACTGAGTGTGAGCGGAACTATCACTAACGAAAGTTGCAGCGGCGGCACTACGGGCAGTGTCACTACAACTGTTAGCGGCGGCACATCCGGTTATACCTACTCGTGGAGCACAGGTGCTACTACATCAAGTATCACCGGCAAAGCAGCGGGCACTTATACAGTAACCGTAACTGATGTGAAAAGTTGCACGACAACAGGTGTATACACTATAACGCAACCTGCAGTGGTAACCAGCACTATCACCGGAAGTTCATCTACGCTTGGTGGTGTGGCCAATACCTACACGGGCCCTTCAGGCCTGTCGTCTTACACTTGGTCTGTTAGCGGAACCGGCGCCAGTATCTCCGGTTCTTCAACCGGGTCTTCGGTAAGCATTGCTACATTGTGCAGTTCTACCACGTATACAGTTACCCTGACCACATCAAACGGTTCATGCAGCAGTACATCTACCCTGCATGTATCGGTAACGCAGAGCACTTCCATTACGGTGTACTCTTCATTATATACGACCGGCAGCGGCGAGCATCCTACGACTACCAAAACAGCATTGGCTTCCAACCTGAAAGTTTTCGACAGGAGCACATGCGGTAGCAGGGATTATGACCAAAGCCATTATTCTACCAAGTGGAATGGCACCAGCGGCCTCGTTACCAATGTGTCTATTACAGGCCCTACAACAGTAACAATTGGCGGTGGCCCTGCTGACCAATATATGGTTACTGTTCCGGCAAACGGAGAATACCTGATCATCGGCCAGTCTATAGTTTCCTCCACAAAATGTGGTGGCTCAACCTGTACCGTATATGAGGGTTCAAAAGTTGGTAGCCATATCAGTGGTGATGGCGATGACCATGAAGATGAAGAATCTGACGATGGCTGCAGCACTTCAATTGTAAGGTTCACCGAAGTAATGAAAGATGATCATGGTAATTGTACCGAAGGCAGAACGGAGCATGAGTATGGTTCACATATGCTCATCCTTTCCCCGGCAAACCTGGTATTCACTGATTCCGAGAAATTGCTCCCGGTTATCTATGAATCTGTAGCAGGTGATTGGTCTGTATCAGTTACTGCCGATCCTCCTTCCGGATTTTATGCTACACCCGGCGATGCGTTGTCAACAAGTGTAACAGACGCCACGCTCTCTGCAGTTCAGTTCTCACTGGCAGATACAGGCAGCGAATGGACGTTCACTAAGCTTACGCACCAGATCATGCATAAAGGCGAACCAAGAACTGCCCATTCCAGCCCGAAAATGGTCAATGAGCGCACCAATAAGCCATCAGAGCTGAATGTTTCACCAAACCCGGCAAACGACCAGATAAAAATTGTACTCTCTAAATTTGAAGGAAAGGCTACAATATATATCTATAACTCGCTTGGGCAGAAAGTTGCGGAGCAGCCTATAAATATTATTGGCGGCACATCCGTATCTATGGACATTTCTGCACTGCCGGCAGGCATTTATTTTGTCACCGCGCAGAACTCTTATGGTAAGGCAACAAGCAAGCTGATCAAGGCTGCAAATTAAATCATAGTTATATTATTAATGTGTAAAGGGCTGTACTGAAAAGTGCAGCCCTTTTCATTTATGCATAATTATTTGTTTTTTAATATCAATACAAATATTGCATAATAATAAATTAATAATTCTATCAATTGGAAAAAAATTCCAAGATTTGGAAGGATTTAGGAGCATGCCAAAAATTAATTTATTGATTATCAATGCATTGCAATTCAGGCATGCCGTTTGTTAATCAATTGTTATGCAGTAATCAATTTTATTACCCTTAAGTTCACGTTTTAAATGAGTTACAGTTATGAAAATGTACATGATTGATGTCTACAAGCTATTTTTCAAAGTGACCGGCGAAACTTTATCAGCAGTAACACTCGCGGTCCTTTATGCATCCCTGCTCAACCTGGTGGTGATCTATTACCTGTCTTTCCTGTTGCAGGGGTTATCAGATAAAGTAATGTTTTTTATTAAACATTTTTATGTTCCTTACCTGCTTGTCATTTTACTTGGTTGTATGGCCTATAACTTATCATTACTTATGCCATTCAAGAAACTGTCAAAAAGGAACAAGCTACCTCAGCGGATCGCGCCTATAATTGCGTATTCACTGGCTGCGGTTCTATTGGTTTTTTACACTACGCACTACTCAGGAATATTTTAAGGAACTACGTACTAACCCGTTGGCCGAAGCCTGCCCGTCCGTTCCCGCGGGCTTCCCGCCTCGGCTAAGCGCATTTATTTAAAAATTTATTATATATTGAATTGTACCCCCATTTAAGAATGCAATAAGAGATACAGTGAATAAAGAAAGACTACTAAAACGCATACGGGATGAGGTGATCCCGATTCTAATTACAATAATAGTACTAACCGCGATATGTTATGTTGTTTTGCATGTATTAATTTGAACGAAGAAAATTTTTTAATGGTATGATTTTATAGTCATACATTGTTATTTGGGCATTTCATAGTTAAATATTTATTTGGGCGCAATATTTTTTATTTTTTACACAGGGTAATGAAGCAAAAATTAATAGCTATTATCGTAATTCTCATCATTTCGGTTTACCCGGTATACCATACGCTGGCAAACAATGCTTTTCTCATCATTATTTTATTGCTCATTGCTATGACTGCCGTTCTCATTGCCTTTGCTGACCCGAAACAGACCAATGCCACTTCCATCAAAGAGCGAAATGGAGGTAAGGACCATAAACAGATATAAGAAGAAAAAACCGTAACCTTTGTTAGCCCCGCTCAAAAATCCAGTACCTTATGAAGCAAATCTTAGTAACTATAATCATTATCCTTATCATTTCCATATTCCCATTGTGCCAGCTACTGGTAGACCATAGCTTCCTGATCATCGTTTTCGTACTGATAGCTATTGCAGCTATTTTCATTGTCTATATCGACAAGAAAAAGCATTGATATTTTTGACGCCAACTTATTGTCTGAATCACGGATTCGTGGGAATGCACTGATTTGACGGAAAATCACAGAAAAAAATCTGTCTTGTCCTGAAATCCGATTAATCCGTATTCAGACAACCAGCGTCCTATGAAAAACCAGTAACATTACCAGCGGGGACCTTTCGGCCAAATAAAAAAACAGACCGCAGGGCTGTTTTACCAACCCCACGATCCATTCCATTTAAACACACACAAACTTCGTCCCTCCTGCGCTACTCTCCTTTCGCCATTCCGTTTAGCTTATCTGCCATTTGTTTTGCGGTTGCCACTACTTGCTTCGACATAGCCTGCAGTATACTGCTGCGTGCAGGGGCGTCGAGCTTGGTAGCAAGCCCGGCAATGATGCTCACCGCTGCAAAGGCGCTCATTTCAGGGTTCATCGGGTAGTGCGGGTCGCCGTCTACCATTTCGGCATAGCTGGCATTGTGCCATATGGCCGGCCCGGTTAACCTTGGGATATTAATGCCGCCCGACTTTGAGTAATAAAAGGTAAAGCAAACGGCAATGTCGTTCTGGTGAATGCTCAACCCCCTGGGGTCGCCTCCATCAATAGATGGCGAATGGCCGGGCTTAGCCCAGATGACCCTCCACTTATCGAACGGCACACCGCTCAACGGGTTCACCGCTTCCAGGTGAACGGCGCTTGCTGTAGGCACCACACCATCCTGGTTTGCCCCGTTTGAAAGTGCGGGGATACTTACGTCCACAATATGCACCACATTGGAGAATGCACCGGCGTCCGCATCAAACGCATCTATAAATACAGTGGGGCCGCCACCGCCACCGCCGATTGGCACATACACATAGTTCACGTTCATGTCGGTGTTGCCCACTGTGGCGATCTGCACACCGTCGCCGGGGAAAATGAGGAGGCTACCGTCTTGTGAATTGGTAACGCTGCAAAAAGCCAGGTACAGCGTTATCGAAGCGTCGTTCGGATCCGGTACCGAATCTCCGGGTAATAATTGTATGGGCAATCCGTACCCTACCGGCTCAGGTAAAGTAGAACCCATTTCGAAGGGCGCAAATCCGCTGCCTGCTCCGTGTCCGCGCACGCCACCTTGTGAGTGCACCCATTTTACGTAATTGGTGATAATGTTTGGCATAGTACTATGGTTCCTCCCAGAACCTTTTTTGGTGAAAAAATCTTTTTTATTACGCAGCATTTTTCAGCCGCAATCCTGAAATAAATGGAGACCAAAGGTAGAAGCGATTGAGATGTTAACGCCTAGTTAAACAACCCAATTTTAGTACGTTTATTAACGGTATTTTTGGGGGTGGGGGGTGGGATATGCTGTTGCCAATAAAAATGTTGACAAAATATTTTGTCAATAGAATTATTGTCATAAATTTTCCAATTGTTTGTGTTCATCAGAGATAACCAATAACACCGATATGGGCTAAAAATTTAACTATTCCAAAAGTGATGTGGTTGATTTTTTAGAGTGTTTGCCTTTCTACAGTGGGTTAGCATTGTGTACAAACATGCTCAAAGGCCGACAATTTTAGCCAACGAAAAGAAAATCCTATCTTAGTGGTATATATGACTGGACAGATGAATAATAAATCAGTAGCTGAGTTTTTTGCCGGAATAGGTTTAATGCGTGCAGGCCTTGAAAAGGCTGGATGGAAAATCACTTTTGCCAATGATATAGACCGAACAAAGCGTGATATTTATTTAAATCATTTTACCGGTTCTCCCGACCATTTTATTTTAGAAGATATTCATAATTTGAAGCCCAAACAAATTCCAACAGTTCATCTCGCTACTGCCTCATTCCCATGCACCGACTTATCTTTGGCAGGCCGAAGGGCAGGTCTGCAGGGTAAACATTCATCGGCATTTTGGGGGTTTGTAGACATATTGCAAGGAATGGGAAGCCGGAAACCCCCGCTCATTTTGCTTGAAAATGTTGCAGGGTTTCTAACTTCAAACAATGGACAGGATTTTCATGATGCTTTGACAGCGTTAAACAAGCAAGGATACGCTGTTGACGCGTTTATTCTTGATGCAGTTCATTTTGTCCCTCAAAGCCGTGTAAGGTTGTTTATTGTTGGCAAGCTAACTGGCGAACGAAACTTAAAAATCAAGCATTTTCTGCCCGAAACTGAATTACGTTCAGAAAAACTTATACAGTTTATTTATAAGCACCCTGAAATTCACTGGGACATAAATTCACATTTGCCGGCCTTACCGGAGATGAAAAACAACCTACCCTCTGTTATTGAACGGGTGGCTAAATCCTCCTCAGTATGGTTTAGTAAAGACCGCGTGGAATACCTGCTCAACCAGACTTTTGACCGCCATTTGTCAAAAATTCTTGAATTAAAAGAAGGAAAGTCATATACGTATCTGACGGCTTTTCGGCGGGTACGAAACGGAAGGTCTATGGCAGAAATTCGCTTTGATGGTATTGCTGGTTGTCTTCGAACACCTAAGGGGGGCAGTGCCAGGCAAATCCTTTTGGAAGTTGGTAAGGGCGAGATAAATATCAGGCTTTTAACGCCGAGGGAGTGTGCACGGCTGATGGGCGCGGGTGATTTTAAACTTTCAGGCACCATTAACGAAGCCCTATTCGGTTTTGGCGATGCAGTATGTGTACCTGTCGTAACATGGATAGCTGAACACTACCTGGACCTTGAACTTTTAAAAATTAATAAACCAACGATGAAAGCAGCTAAACCTCATTATGCAACCGCCTAAAGAATTTATAGATTGGTATGGCTCACTGAAAGCGGTTAAAGCTAACAATGGGCCTGCAAACGGCAGCATCGCTACTGCGCTTGTGGTTTTGAACAGACTCCAGGAAGATTACAATCTTGATTTCGCGGATCACGTAGCAGAAGGTGGCATGCAAATTAAAGGCGCAAGTGGCGCAGCAGTAGCCGCCATACTTAAATCATTCGGTGAAGAGCGCCCATTTGCTAAAGAAGGTGGTAGAACTAATAGAGGCGGCCCTTTGGAAGTACGGTTACTCCTTGAAATGTTGAAACTGCTACACCTTGAAAAAGAGGTTGAAGAAGTAAGAAATGCGAAGCTGCAAATAATGAAGGCGTTTCTCGTTGAAAGAGTTAAAGATTTTCACAATCGGCAGAAAATAAAATTGACATTTAACCCGGCGCTTTCTACATGGCATATTATCCATAATCTTCTTGTAGCAGCTAC
>Ga0207079_1143_pt1 | contig 10416 bp, 10 predicted proteins | sample Alteio_BWMinHeat_61_FD_153525 | JGI IMG/M metagenome (GOLD analysis project Ga0207079, IMG submission 153525) | Enriched cells from forest soil in Barre Woods Harvard Forest LTER site, Petersham, Massachusetts, United States -... | ecosystem: Environmental > Terrestrial > Soil > Temperate forest >...
AGTATAGACGAGGCAGTAGCCAATTTTCATTCTTACAAACTGGTGTACAAAGACCTTTCGGTATTGGCTAAGCAGATCAAGGCAGATATAGCCGTTAAGTACGATTATCTCAAATGCTCCATAGGCATTGCCCCCAACTCATTTCTTGCCAAAGTAGGTACGGAACTGCAAAAACCTGATGGCCTCATAATAATAACAGAAGACAATATAGATTCCTACCTCGCCACCATGAAGCTTACCGACCTGCCCGGTATTGCTGCCGGCAATGAGCGTCGCTTACAGATGATAGGCATACGCAGCCCGCTGGAGATGAGGCATTCATCTGCAGCCTTGCTGCGCAAAGCTTTTGGTGGCGTAGTGGGTGACTATTGGCACCGCCGGCTCAACTTCGGCGAGGTAGATATGTATAGCAAAGTGGAGAACCGCACTATGAGCGCTACCCGCACACTCAGTCGCCAGCAAAGCGGAGACAGGCAAAAACTGGAGTCCATGCTTATCTCGCTGTGCACCCGCCTCGAGCAGCGTATGGTGAAGAGTGGCCTGTTTTGCAAAGAAGTTTATTTTTCTATCAGGTATAGGGACAACACAAGTTGGGAAACCTCCATAAAACTGGCAGACCCCGTGCAGGACGCTGTGGAACTGCGCAGCTATATACAGGAACGCATCACGGACTTTGAGCGGAGCAGGTCGCTGCATACCATCTTCACCGAAAAGACCACCAACCTCACCGTAGCCATACAGTCTTTTGTAAAAGATACGGTCATGCAATACAGCCTCTTCGACAACCGCATAAAACGCGATGCGGTGCGCAAAGTGATGTACCAGATAAAAGACCGTTTTGAGCAAAAAAATATTGTAAGAAAAGGCAGCGAACTATTCAACCCCCATGTGATGAAAGACGCCATAGGCTTTGGCTCTGTAAGAGATATGTTGGTGGATAAAGCAGGGCAGGTGAAAAACCAATACATGCTGGAAGAAGACCTGCAGGAGGGCGAGCAGAAAAAGGTAGTAATAGTAAACAAAAAGGAGCCTGTTAAACCAAAAGATGAAGAAGTATACGAAGACCTTATTTACTGTGATGAAGACGCTGTAAGTGTATCATTGCCGGCGCAGATAGTAAACCCCAAAGTTCCCGTTTGGAGAGGGGCTTGGGGAGATTTATAAAACATAAAAGCCCCTCCCTGGGAGGGGTTGGGGAGGCTTATTATGATCAACCAAAAAGCAAACGACCGTTTTGAAAAGGGCAGGGGAGCACAGTTTAACCCGAAGAATAAATTTCTGAAAGGGGAGTATGTGCAGGAGCATGTGGAAGGCATTGACGATTGGGAGCAGGAGCACCGCGAGACCGAATACATAATAGACGACAGCAAAACGTTGGTGAACACGGTCACCAGCCCTGATGTGGGTATGATGTATTCTGCCAATCCTTACCAGGGTTGTGAGCATGGCTGCATCTATTGCTATGCACGCAACAGCCATGAATACTGGGGCTACAGTGCAGGCGTGGATTTCGAAAGCAGGATAGTGGTGAAGAAGAATGCACCCGCCCTGCTGCGCAAATTTTTTGATAACAAGAATTGGGTGCCTGCCACCATATCGCTGAGCGGCAATACGGATTGCTACCAGCCTATAGAGCGCAAGATGAAGATAACGAGGGCACTGCTGGAAATATGCCTGGAATACCGCAACCCCGTAGGCATATTGTCTAAAAATGCCCTTGTGCTGCGCGACCTGGATATTATACAGGAGCTTGCCAAAATGAACCTCGTAAGGGTATTCTCCTCTATAACCTCCCTCGATGAAGACCTGAGGCGGCTGATGGAGCCAAGGACGGCATCTTATCGCTCACGGCTGAAAGTGGTAGAGACGTTGAGCAAGGCCGGTGTGCCCACAGGCATCATGAACGCGCCTCTGATACCCGGCCTCAATGATATGCATATGCACGATGTACTAAAAGCCGCAAGCGAAGCCGGTGCTAAGTGGGCCGGCTATACCGTAGTGCGGCTCAATGGTGCTATAGGCGATATTTTTAAAGACTGGTTGTACAAAAGTTTTCCTGACCGTGCAGATAAGGTCTGGCACCAGATATGCGAATGCCATGATGGCCATGTGAATGACAGCCGCTGGGGCAACCGCATTGTAGGCGACGGAAAATTTGCAGAACTGATAAAAACACAATTCCAGATCTACTGCAGGAAATTCCACCTCAACGAGGTGAATATGGAAATGAATACCAAAGATTTCAGACGCGTGAAGAATGGTCAGTTGCGGTTATTTTAAACAACTACTCTAAATGAAAATTTTCGAAAGATGTTTAAAGGGATTGTAGAATTATTTTTTTAATAAATAAACCAATTGACCTAAGGCATAAGTTTTTAGCCATTCCTTTTTACTTTTGGCCTTGTATGCAGTTTCATCCACAACTAGCTTTTGAATCTTTAAATGCGCAAAATTCGTACCAAACTGAAGCGCTCCAAAAATTATTAGGTTATTTGCATGGGCATTCACCTTTCTATAAAAAATTATTTGCGCAGCATCACATCAACGTACACAACGTTAAGTCACTGGCAGACCTTCATTTTCTGCCCACCACTTCCAAGAACGATGTGCAGGAGCATAACTGGGATTTTCTTTGCGTGCCTGATAAACATATAAAGGAGTATACCGCCACCTCCGGTACTATGGGAAAACCGGTTACTATCGCGCTTACCGAGCAAGATCTGCAACGCCTGGCACATAATGAGCATCAATCATTCCTTTGTGCCGATGGCAGGCCGGGAGATATTTACCAGCTTATGCTTACGCTCGACCGGCAGTTTATGGCAGGCATGGCATACTACATGGGCATTCGTGAGTTGGGTGCTGCCCTTATACGTACCGGCCCGGGGCTGCCCGCCATGCAATGGGACACGATAAACAGGCTCCAGGCAAACAGTATTGTAGCTGTGCCTTCTTTTATACTGAAGCTCATAGAATGGGCACACGAAAATAATATAGACCTGAAGCATACGCCAATACAAAAAGCCATCTGCATAGGGGAGAGCCTGCGCAGCGCTGACTTTGAACTGAATGCCCTTGGCGAAAAGATATATGATAACCTCCCTGTAAAATTATATTCCACTTACGCGTCTACAGAAATGCAAACGGCATTTACCGAATGCAGTGCAGGAATGGGTGGCCATCAGCAACCGGATCTTATTATAGTGGAGATACTTAATGAGCATGGAGATACTTTACGCGCAGGCGAATATGGTGAGGTAACAATTACTACACTTGGCGTTGAGGGTATGCCGTTGCTGCGTTACCGCACAGGTGATATTTGTGCTTATTATGATTCAGTGTGCGTTTGTGGTCGCCATTCACGGCGCCTGAGCCCTGTCCTCGGGCGCACCCAGCAAATGATAAAATATAAGGGCACTACCTTGTACCCACCGGCCATTTTCGATATACTCAATAACATCCCTTTTGTAAAGGAGTATGTGGTGGAGGTCTTTACGAATGAATTGACGCTTGATGAGATAAGGCTGCATGTCAACACACCATTGCCGGTTGACGAATGTGAAAATAAGCTGCGCCCGGTATTGCAATCGCGTTTGCGGGTAATGCCATTATTGCAATTTCATTCGGCAGCAACTATACAACAGATGCAGTTCCCGGCAAACAGCAGGAAGCAGGTAAAGTTTATTGACAACAGGACGTTGTAATACAATTAATTTCAAACTTTATAATTGGAAATACCTTTGCGGGCTTGAAAAAAGCCACATGGGAATAGCGCCTTTGCAGCCTGCCCCGCCATCGGCGGTGGCCTTTGCGTGATATTTTCCCTTAAATAGTTCCCGTTTTTTTCTATTTTCACCGTTCGAAGAAGAACATATGCACGATATTATAGAATTATTAAAGACGCTCCTTGCTGACCCTGACAAACTCATGAATTTTATTCAAACTCATGGAGGCTTGTACGTAGTTATGTTTATTGTTTTTGCTGAAACCGGGTTGTTCGTAGGGTTTTTCCTTCCTGGCGATTCACTGCTATTCATTACCGGCCTTATCATTGCCAATGCCCCGGCTCCATTTGCCAATGAATTTTTAGACCTCCTCTACTGGATATCATTGATAAGTATCAGCGCTATCGTTGGCAATATGCTTGGCTTTTGGTTCGGAAGCGAATCGGGGCATCTGTGGTTTGAGAAGAGAGATACATGGCTCTTCAAGCAAAAGCATTTGAAACAGGCGCACGATTTCTATGAAAAGAAAGGTAGCCTGGCTATTATATTAGGGCGCTTCCTGCCCATAGTGCGCACCTTTGCACCCCTGGTAGCAGGTATTGTGCAGATGAGCCGCAAAAAATTTATTTCTTACAGTATCGTTGGTGCGGTGGCATGGGTAACAAGTATGATCATGGCAGGCTTCCTGCTCGGGCACAATGCCTTTGTAAAAAAGAACATTGACAAGATCACCATAGTTATCATTATAGTAACGACCGGGCCGGTATTGTTCAAAATGTTCTTTGGCAAAAGAAATGTGATACCGGTAGGGGAAAGTAAACAAGACGACTAACTTGAAGCAAAATCAAAACATAGCTATATTCAGCATCCCCGTAGTGGTAGCGGCACTTGGCTACTTCGTTGATGTGTATGATCTGCTTTTATTTTCTTTTATCCGCAAAAGTAGTTTGATAAGCATAGGTGTTCCTGAAGACCTGTTGGTGAAGGTAGGCCTTAGTGTTATTTCCTGGCAGATGGGAGGCTTGCTGATTGGCGGCATTCTCTGGGGCGTAATGGGTGATAAGAAGGGGCGGATGAGCGTGCTATTCTGTTCCATAGTCATTTACTCTTTGGCAAATATTGCTAACGGTTTGATCCATACTGTTACTCAGTATTCCATATGCAGGTTCATTGCGGGTATAGGGCTAGCTGGTGAATTAGGTGCCGGAGTAACGCTTGTATGTGAGCTCATTGATAAAGAAAAACGGGGGTATGCCACTTCGTTTATTGCGGGAGTAGGGCTTACGGGAGCCATTGGCGCCTACTTTATCTCTAAATATTTCGACTGGCGCATCTGTTACTACATTGGTGGCGGGCTGGGCTTTACATTGCTGCTGCTGCGCGTGAGTGTTTATGAATCCGGCATGTTCCAGATGGAAAAGAAAGAGAAAGTGCAGCATGGCAACATCCTCATGTTCTTTAATAATTACCAGCGCTTCAGGAAGTATATGCTCGGTATCATGATCGGCCTGCCCATATGGTACATCATGGGTATCCTCGTGCAGTTTTCTGACAAGTTTGGCAAGGAATTTCAGATCAAAGACAAGATCTCTCCCGGTGAGGTAATGGTATACATGTATATAGCCATTTCCATTGCCGATTTCCTGGCAGGGATGCTAAGCCAGTGGCTGAAAAGCAGGAAGAAAGCACTCTACATTTATTACCTCATCATGATAACGGGTGTTATTCTTTTTTTCACCCAGTACAACGGCAGTTCCCTGGGTATGATACTCATCTGCATGGTCATCGGTTTTGGCACCGGTTTCTGGGCGCTCTTTGTTACGGTAGCCGCCGAGCAGTTTGGCACAAACTTACGGGCTACTGCCACTACCACTACACCAAACATGGTGCGTGGTTCCCTGGTGCTTATTGCCTTCTTTTTCGAATACCTGCAGCGTCACGCCAGTTTTATTGTCTCCGGTGCTATTACCGGGGCGGTAGTAATAATACTTGGCTGCTATGCTCTGATAAAAACAAAAGAGACTTTCGGCAAAGACCTGAACTTTCATGAAATATAGTCCCCAATACAAGTTACATGCAACAAAATAAAGCGATTGGTTTATTAAGTATCCCGGTTATAGTAGCTGCGCTTGGATATTTTGTTGATATTTATGATCTGCTCATTTTCAGTATCCTTCGGGTGAAAAGCCTGAAAGGTATAGGCCTTACAGATGCGCTGTGCGACACAGAAGGCAAGTTTATTATCAGCATCCAAATGTATGGGCTGCTCATAGGCGGTATCCTATGGGGTATTATGGGAGACAAAAAAGGACGGCTGAGTGTTTTGTTTGGATCAATCATATTGTATTCGCTTGCTAATATCGCTACTGGTTTTGTACATACTGTGAATGAGTATGCCATAGCCCGGTTTATTGCCGGCGTTGGTCTTGCAGGGGAATTAGGCGCTGGTATTACTCTTGTGAGCGAACTCGTATCAAAAGAAAAGAGAGGAATGGCTACATCTATTGTCGCGGGTATAGGGCTTACCGGGGCTGTAGCCGCTTATTTTATAGCACACTCCTTCGATTGGCGTATATGCTATTTCATCGGCGGTGGTTTGGGTTTGTGTCTTTTGTTGCTGCGCGTTACCGTATATGAGTCCGGTATGTATAAGAGCCTGCAGAATGTGCAGGTTCAAAAAGGCAACATCCTTATGTTTTTTAATAATGGCAGGCGGTTTAAAAAATACCTTCTCGCCATACTCATAGGTTTGCCTACATGGTATGTAATAGGGGTACTCATCACTTTTTCAAAAGAATTTGCTGAGCATTTTGGTATAACTGAGCCTGTGGATTCCGGGAAAGGGGTTATGCTTGCTTACGTTGCTATATCCGTGGGCGACCTGCTTATCGGGTTTATCAGTAATTGGTTGAAGAGCAGGAAAAAAGCGTTGTTTATTTTTTATGCCATAACTATTTTTAGTATAGTGCTGTATTTCAACCAGTATCGGGGTTCTGCAAACGGCATGTACCTTATATGTATGCTCATGGGGTTTGGCACAGGATTCTGGGCATTGTTTGTAACCATGGCGGCAGAGCATTTCGGCACAAATCTCAGGGCCACGGCAGCAACTACTGTACCCAATATGGTGCGTGGCTCTCTGCCGCTGATCATCGTCTTGTTTAGTTATTTAAAGACGGGTTTTGGTTATATAAACGCCGGAGCCATTACAGGCGCGATAGTAATGCTCATCAGCACCATCGCCGTATTCATGACAGAAGAAACCTTTGGCAAAGACTTGAATTTCTTTGAGGAATAATACCACCCAAAAACCCTAAAGAGGTTGGCTAACTTCTTCTGCTTGTAGAATTTCCATTAGTTCTTGTTTATCTTCTTTTGATTTTTTTGAAAAGTCATATCTCATTGTAATGTAAGGGGCGACTGCGAAAACCATAAGCAAGAAAATATGGTAGTAAGCTGCCCAGCAGATAGCTACAGGCATGCTCATAGCAAGGATTATTTTATCGCGGCCAGACATTTCTGCAACAACGTGAATGTAAGAACCATTAGGGGATGGGGAAATATAACCAACTATTGGAGGGAGATCCCTCCTTTTTTGATGGTGTCTCGTAAGTCTGAAACTAGGCGGCGTAACGTGTCCCTCAAAATATCTGAACGTTCTCGTAGTGTTGTCTGCAAACTCATCAATCAAATCAATTAATCCTTTTTTTTTGAAATCGAAAATATCTTTGTAGATAGATTCCGCGACAATTTCTGGAGACATTGGACTGCTTAACCAATATTCTCGTTTAGGGAAAAATTGAAATTTCATAAGAACATTTGCAGCATCAGTTTTCTTTTACACCGCCAGGTTCAACTGCGCATCTGCACCATCTCCGGGTAGCTTTACTTCAAAGTCTTTAAGTGTTTTGTTGGTCTCTCCCTGCACTTGCAGCCTGCCTATATCTACCATTTGGCGCAGTCGCCAGCCCAGGTATACATCACCTGTGGGTATGTTGAACTTCGACAATGCCTGCCCAACAATACGGGATGCCTTCTGGAACTGGTGAGAACAAAAACTGGATAGTTGATTGTCATAATGATCATCGTTGCGGGATACTAATCTTTTGCCACCTTCCAGTGTGCGTATCCCTGCATTTTCTGCGGTTACCTTGCGCCATTCTTCGCCATCGGTTTCCAGTTCTGCGGCATTAACGGCACGTGCAAGGCGTTTAGCCTTTACCAGTTCCTTTGGCAGTATCTCACCGATCGCTTTAGGGAAAAACACTTTGCCTTGCTCATCAAGAAAAGGAAGGCCTGCTATGTTCACGACAAAAAACCTGCTCAGGTAATTACCAAGGTACTTTAACGTCCAGTGATACAGGCATAAGTCGGCAGGCCAGGGGGCTATCCATAGCCATATTTTAGCCTCCTCGTTCTTGGAAATTTCCGTGCACACTCCCAGCAGCCGCTCCGTATCATCAACGTGCGCAGGAGGGTTTTTCTCATTGTTGACCACCTGCTGCCAGAAAGCAGTACGCACCTCCGAAAACTTTTGCCCTTCTTCTTTTTGCAGCGGCCCTACATTCAGCAGGTCTCTCATTACTACTACTTCACCGCCCATGGATGGGTCCATGATAATTGCATCTTTCAATGCTGCCGCGGCAGCATCACCCGTTACTATATGGTATATCATTTATTGTTTTTCTTCAAGTGGCAAATGTAAATAAGGAATCACGATAAAAATATACTTTTCAGTATCTTTGTATAAATAAAAAAGGTTGTTTTATGATATATATAGCAATAGACAATAGTAGTACCACTGCTGAGAAAATGATACAATTGTTGGAAGAAATGCCTTTTGTAACTGTTTATAGAGAATTTAACGCTACTACCAAAAAAGCATTCAAAGAAATAAAAGAAGGAAAGACAATTAAGGCGAAAAATGCAAAAGACCTATTGCTAAAATTAAAGAAATAAAATGTATCAGGTCATTGCCTCGAGCCAATTTGGAAAAGATTACAAAAAGTGTGCGAAAAGAAATCTTCCCATAGAATTATTGGATGAAATAATATTAACTATTTCTGAAAATAAAGGATTACCGGCAAAATTCAGACTTCATAAACTGGCCGGACAATATAAAAACTGTTGGGAGTGCCACATCCAGCCGGATTGGTTATTAATATGGCAAATCGATGAGCGGCACAAAAGTATACAATTGGTAAGAACCGGAACTCATTCTGATTTATTTAAGTAGTAAAGAATCGTGCTGTTTCGTTGACCCACGAACACTCAAAACCATATTTTATTAGAATTAGCCCTAACTTTATTTTTACTTTTGAACAATGAATAATTACGAAATCGCCGATCACTTTTCTCTTTTATCAAAACTCATGGATATACATGGGGAAGATAGTTTTAAAGCAAAGTCATACAGCAGTGTTGCATTCAATATAGAGCGTTTGCCGGGTCAAATATCTGAAATGAGTGATGCCGAGTTGTTTGGTATAAGGGGTATAGGGGCATCTACGGGTAAAAAGATACGTGAGTTGCAAACGACAGGCAAACTGTATCAATTAGAAAATCTGCTGGCAATAACCCCTCCCGGCATACTGGACATGCTGCAGATAAAAGGCCTCGGCCCGAAAAAAATATCTGTCATATGGACCGAGCTGGGTATAGAGTCTTTAGGTGAACTGGAATATGCCTGTAATGAAAACCGTCTTGTAGCCCTAAAAGGTTTTGGCGCAAAAACGCAGGAAAGCGTTTTACAAAACATCGTTTACTTCAAGCAAAACCTCGGCTTTCATCTCTGGGCTGAAGTGGAGCATGTGGCTGCTTCATTACTGGCACAGTTACAAAAAAAACTATCCCGATAATTTGTTTTCGCTTACCGGCGATATACGCAGGCAAAATGAAACGGTAGAGTTTATAGAGTTGGTAACTGACCAGGGCAAAGATATACTTGCTAAAGAGTTTGAGAACGTCCCGGATACAGTAATTGAAGATGAACCCAAGGAACGCTTGCTGGTGCGTATGCCTGGCCAGCCAAGGTTACGGTTTCACCTTACGGATAAGGCACATTTCTACCATACACTGTTTATGACCACAGGCAGCGAAGAGTTTATGGGTGCATTTGTCAGCAAGTATAAAGTACCTGAAACGCCGGAAACAGAGGCTGCTATTTTTGAGCAAAACGGGCTGTCCTATATTCCGCCTATGCTGCGTGAAACTGCGGCAATACTGGATAGAGACGCCGCTCACACACTGGATGAACTCATTAAACCATCTGACATCAAAGCTATCATCCACTCGCACTCCACGTGGAGTGATGGGGTGAATACCATAGAGCAGATGGCAAAGGCAGCTAAAGAACAGGGGCTGGAATACCTCGTGATCAGCGACCACTCACAGACTGCCTTCTATGCCGGTGGCCTTAAACCTGAGCAGATTGCTGCCCAGCACCAGGAAGTAGATGCGCTCAATGCGAAACTTGCTCCTTTCAGGATATTTAAGAGCATTGAGTCTGACATACTCAGCGATGGCAACCTTGATTATAGCCCGCAGGTACTGAGTACCTTCGACCTGGTTATTGCCTCTGTGCACAGCAACCTGAAAATGTCGCTGGAGAAGGCTATGGACCGGGTATTGACCGCCGTGCGAAATCCTTATACTGCTATTCTCGGCCATCCTACCGGGCGGTTGTTGTTAT
>Ga0207079_1142_pt2 | contig 10391 bp, 9 predicted proteins | sample Alteio_BWMinHeat_61_FD_153525 | JGI IMG/M metagenome (GOLD analysis project Ga0207079, IMG submission 153525) | Enriched cells from forest soil in Barre Woods Harvard Forest LTER site, Petersham, Massachusetts, United States -... | ecosystem: Environmental > Terrestrial > Soil > Temperate forest >...
GCTCCATTTGCTGGTCAAATGTGATCACGTCTCCTTCTCTGCTCTTAACAGTCACAGCCTTTACGAAATCCGGGTGTCGGTTAGGCAGATTTTCCGGATGCGAGAAATAATCGATCACCTTTGGAAGCGGAGCCTTTGTTTGTCTAGTAAATTCCCATTTAGATGGCATAGAATCTATGCGAAAGGGTCAGGTTATTTAAGCGAAATATGGTCGACGCGAATGCAAGTTTTTCGACTCATTCAAAAAAACTAAACCATTTTAGACTAATGTAGGGGGATCGAACTATCGATGTTCTGTCCAAAGTGTGGCGCCTTAGCTCAGGACGGAGCACTGTTTTGCCATAACTGCGGTGCAGATCTGAGTAAGATCAGCGCCGAGGAAACCCCCATCTCGGTAGATATTGAAAATGTGCGAAAATATGCTGCCATGCGGAAAGCGACAGATGAGATCGTTTCTCCGTGGTGGATTATTGTCCCGGCCGTGACTGTAGTTACTTATCTCGGTACGTCTTTCTACAACGTCTTTTCCCTGTTCAGATTATTCACGTCGCCCGCTTTGACTTCGGCGGCTCCCAGCCCACTCCCTAGTCTGGGCTTTCTCAATTTCGGCCCTCTCACTATAGTGACACTACTCCCCGAAATCGTTTTTCTCTACCTCTTCTACACCTTGATAAAACGCCGCAACCTGCATTTCGGAAGGCAGAATAGATTATTCCGTTCCTTGAATGCAGCTTTGCGAAAAATTGCGTTCGCAAAGGGAGTAAGCGGGGTGGAGCGATACTCGAGCTATATTGAGAGCTCACTCTACAGCTCGGTTGTACCAGAGAGAGAAAAGAGCGCCGCATTCTGGGCGATCCTCTTGATCGTCCCAGTCGCACAGATCTTTGCTTTTGCATACATCCTCTATTTTCTTAACGAAGACTTTTTCAACCACGAGCAGCGGGAAAACTACGACCTGAGCGTAGTGATGAAGCCGGAGGCATCTCCCAAGGAGATGGCGCGAGTTTTGAGAACGATCAGGTCGGCGGGCCTCAGGACTGATGCAATGCACGGCGATTTTCAAAATGTAATCGGGATCATTGGAGACGAGAAAAAAATCGATCTCGAAATGTTGAGAATGCTCCCCGGCGTGCAAGAAGTAATTACGATCCAGGTACCATACAGACTCGTGAGCCGCAGCTACATGCGCCATGATGTGATCGTTAAGATCCGAAACGACGTGAAAATTGGTGGTGATAACCCTCCAATGTTCATGGCGGGCCCTTGTTCGATCGAAAGCTACGAGCAGCTGCACAGGATCGCAAAGAAGGTAAAGGATGCTGGCGCCCAGATCCTACGAGGGGGCGCGTACAAACCGCGAACTTCCATCCATTCGTTTCAAGGGCTGGGCGTGCGAGGATTACAGCACCTGAAGGATGTATCGAAAGATCTCGACATGCCCACGGTGACGGAAATCAGGAGCGAATTTGACGTAAAGACTGTGGCCAAATACGCGGACATCCTTCAGATTGGTGCAAGAAACATGTACAATCAGGATCTGATCGAGGCAGCGGCGAAAACGAAAAAGCCGATCCTCTTCAAGCGCGGTTTTTCCGCCCAGTTTGACGAATACTTGAGCTTCGCGGAGAGGATCGCGAGCCATGGGAATAAGCAGATCATTCTCTGCGAGAGGGGCATTACACCTCTTGGTGGTTCCTTCAAACCCGTAACGCGATTCACTCTCGATCTGAATGTAGTACCCCTTTTGAAAAAGGAAACCCCTTTCCCGGTAATAGTGGATCCCAGCCACGGAACTGGAAGACGCGATCTCGTGTTCCCCATGAGTCTGGCTGCCATCGCGTGCGGCGCGAACGGTCTGATGATTGAAGTCCACGATCGTCCCGAGGAAGCTTTGAGCGACGCGGCGCAAGCTCTGGATCCCGCCGATCTCCCAGGATTAATCCGCAGCTGCCTGGAAATTTTCCGCGTTCAGGCGTCCAAAGGTTCTCCACGAGTGCGCTGAAATCATGTCCAGTACCCGTTATAGAATTCCTATAATCGTGGCCGTAGGAATCCTCATTGCCATTTTCGCTGCCACCGCGGTGTACACCTTTTACAGTGCAAACGAAGGAAATACCACCTCCCAACAATCGACCTCCAGTCTAATCACAAACAGTACTAGCCCGACTACCAGCACAGTTGCGAACTCTGCGAGGTCTTTCACAACAATTGGCAATAACGGATATTCTTCGAGCTGGCTCACTTACCATGAGAACAATCAACGAGACGGTTACGATGCAAATGAACCTTCAATCTCAAACTCTCCCCCGAGCATGGCGTGGCAGTCTGCCATTTTAGATGGGGCAATTTACGCAGAGCCGCTGGTGTGGGGCGGGATGGTATACGCCGTTACTGAAAATGATTCCGTTTATGCCCTAAACATGACCACCGGGCAAGTTGGGTGGAGACAAAACCTCGGAACGCCTGTTCCCGGAAATTCGCTTCCCTGCGGCAACATAAATCCGTCCGGAATAACGGGAACGCCCTCGATAGATCCTGACCTAAAATTAATCTTTGTAGTCGCTTATCTCTACCCGCCGCAGCACCATGTGTTGTTCGCGCTCAATTTGAACACTGGAAGCGTTACATTCCAAAGAAATGTCGATCCGCCGGGAGTTGAGGCAAAGGTCGAGCAGGAGAGGGGAGCCCTGGGAATTGCAAATGGAATGGTGTACATTCCTTATGGAGGCCTTGCGGGAGACTGCGCTCAATACCACGGTTTTGTCCTGGGCGTTCCTGAAAATAATTCCAGTAGCACACTATCTTACCAGGATCCCACGAGCAGAGAGGGAGGCATATGGGCGCCCTCTGGACTATCCATCGATCCTTCGGGAGATATTTTTGTTGCCACGGGAAACAGCGAGTCCTCAAGCAACTTTGATTTTGGAAACGCCGTGATCCACCTTTCCTCGACGCTCCAAGAGAAAGATTATTTTGCGCCCACGGACTGGATTTCACTGAACCAGGGAGACACAGACCTTGGCTCACTTGCACCGACTCTTCTCGGAAACAATACCATTTTTCAAATTGGAAAGCAGGGGGTGGGTTTCTTACTCAAGGAAGATCATCTGGGTGGAATTGGAGGTCAGGAGTTCAACTCTACAGTGTGCGGATCCTTTGGCGGAACCGCGTATGTCTCTCCGGTAATCTACGTTCCGTGCGGGGGTGGCCTTGTCGCTCTAAAAGTGGATTTCTCCAATACGTCTTTTTCCGAGTTCTGGAAGGGGCCTGAATTTAGTGCGAGTCCTCCGATCGTCGCTGGAGGCGCCGTGTGGACAATAGACACGGGAAGTGCCGCGATCTACGCGCTCAGCCTCTACAACGGGACGCAGATCTACAGCCACAGTTTAGGAAGCGTGCCCCGCTTTGCAACTCCCAGTGCAGGGGATGGATACGTGTTCGCTGTGGGTGGAGATGCAATCTATGCTTTTGCGATCTGAGATTGTTATTTACTAAATGGAATTCGTCCATCAAATAACTAGAGCATCTTTTGTCGATTCTTGAAGATGTGAGCGGATCATGTGTAATGAAATTTGCATTGAACATGAACTAAAATGCCAGGTGGAAACTCCTGGGCCCCATCACCACCGGCATCAAACAAAAGACGGAGTTTGCAGATCGAGTTTCAAATCGTGATATGTTGTGTTCCGAAAGATTCGCAATAATTTTATTGCCTTATTGGTTTTGACAATTTGTAGATGGGTTCGGATCTAGAGTTGCAAATAGAGGAGCTACGACAGAAAGGATTTGTCAGGTCCTCTTCAGAGCTTTCTCAGTATTTTGGGCAACACCCTGATCTCAGAACAGGTATTGCCCACTTTCGATCGGGATTTGTATTTTCTCCAACAAGTCGAAAACCCTCGACTTTTGATCTCTTCGGGAGCCCGGGGATTTCGTATTATTATTCAATTGAACAAAAGGAATCCTTCGAACGACATCTTGAAGAAATGTTCTGCATCAGGAATCCATCTCCTTCGACCACTCTCATTCAGGCATTTGGACGAATATTGCACGAATATGATTTGCACTGGAGTCGGTGCCGTCACAAGATAAGGCCCATCGGGACAAAGGGTGTTCCTCGCGGAACTAAGCGACCCCAATACCTGATCACCGCGGGCGATTTGCAGCGGTTGAGAGAACTTACGGATCATTAACAAAGTACCTCAGGAAACGGAGATGGCCAAGAAATGATGGTGAGACCGCCCGTGAAGACGAATTCTCCAATCACTGCGTTGTTGAATATGCGAGCTCGTTTTGTGAGTGGTAGTCGTCTAGCCAACGTAGGCGCTTGCTGAACAAAGTCTGAACCAATTTTTCATCGGAAATCCGCGAAACGAATTCTGCGTTCCTCAACAAATAGTTTATCTCGAGAGTTGCTCTGCCCCTGCGGCAATTATGAAAGGGAAGCTTTTCTTCTAATAATTCTTCGTTGATACCGCATGACTTCGGCTGATTGTTCAAGATTCTGTTTTCACTCAGCTGCTATCACCTGCAAAATCCCGCGTTGTAAGCGGAACAGTTTACGACAATCCGTATGAAGTCCACCTAGTCATCAAAAATGGTCAACTAGTCAAAAAAATAACAGACGATAAAATTTCCCAAGGAGGGATTTTGTTGAAAGTAGCGAAGCTACTAATTTTGCAAAAAAAAAAGAGGAGGACGGGATAGCTAGATGTTCTAGCTACCGCCGGATACGCAAGTTACCTTTGCGTGAGTTGGGTTTCCGCTCTCGCCAGTGATCGTCGTGTGTTTGGTGAAGCAGAGCCAGACGCCGTTGTTGACTCCAAGAACAGTGTTGCCGGATATCGTTGTGTGCGAAATGACTGCCCGAGGGCTAGTCGATGCGGTGTTTTCGGCGACTATGGAGATTCCTGTAGTTCCCTGGAATGAGGTTGGAGTATTGCTTGTTGCATTTGGAGGACCCGGATAGTATCCAGTGTTTGCAACGGTGTTACCCACGATTCTTGTATTGAGAATCTTATCTCCAAACACGTTAGCGTGGAGAACTATTCCTGGCAAGAATGCACCATTCAGAGTGTTATCGATGACCTTGACGTTCGAGATCGTTACACTGGGCGCATCCGTCGCAACTACTATCTGACCAATGAATGGTCCCGTTGCGCCAATGACTGTACCCGGTGCTTGACCGATGATTGTGTTTCCGCGCGCGGTAACATTAGTTATTCCAACGCCCGGGTTGTAGGCTGCGATTACGATCCCGCATCCCTTGGTATTGTCGTCAATAGTATTGTAACTGACAACATCATTCACTGCTTTCATTGAGCCACCTGCAACTCCCAATGGGGCTCCTGGATTTTGCGATCCGTCATCACCAATGCCGATTCCTCCGTCTGCAGTGTTGTTGCTCACGACATTATGAGAAACGATAGAGTCACTTGTTCCCACGAGCTGTATACCCTTGTCCTCAGGGATGCAACCTGGTGGTGGAGGCCCTACTGCTGGACAAGCTTTGCCAGCAACTCCATTGTTGAAAACTAGGTTGTGGGTGATTGCCACATGCGAATCATCTTGGACGAAAATGCCGTGCTGACCAGCTCCCGACACTGTGGTACTCGTGATTGTCACAAATGAAAGGCCAGGTGAGACGTAGATACCGACATCACAGCCGGTAGCATTGATCGTCTTTCCTGAAATGGTAGTATGCGAATGCGTTACTACCATGGACGCTGTCAAACCAGTAGACCCCGCTGGAGTGCATGCAACTGCAAAGACTGCTGTTGCCGGAAGCGCGATCGGTATCAGAAATGCCGCTACGATAAGAGACAAAAGAAATGTTTTCTTTGAAAGTTTGTTTTTTATTCTAGATTGCATTATGTTCGTGGAAGCGCAGGTGTCCCTATAATCGACTTTGCCTCAAATATTGGTCAATTATCAGTTCATTTAACGTATATCGTTGTTTGCGTCAGCTGAAAGGGTCAAATTCAAGGCCAAAGACGGTGATTTCTTACCTTTTGAGGTTATTATCAAATTATTCAAGATAATTATCCCTCGAAAAAACCGCATGCGAAAAGCCTCGCTTTTATGTTCCCTCTCTTTATGGGGAGATTCAACACTTGGGAATAACTGAAAACTCTAGCTCGCAGTGAAGTCTCTGGGCTCGAAAGATCTGATTCTTCAAGCCGCCCTAATAACGAGCTCGAAGCCGAGATAGACAAGTAAAGATCCGAGATTAAAAATATCATTGCATGAGTCTGACGGAGCTACGACAATTCGCAAAGATCGCTTGCGGCAAAGATCAAGAAAATTCTAAACGATTCCGGTTCCGAGATCGAAGAATTGAAAACGGATGGAATTTCAGTCTGAAAGCGTAAAGAAAAATTCCCCGGGGTCACATCAGAGTGAAAAATATCGTATGCTCTCTAGCTGTGCTGCGCTGCCCGGGGGTCCAACCTGCTCGTTGCTTTCTTGACTGCTCTGGGCGAGGGGTTCATGTCTTAGGATTTAAGAAAAATGTTTGATCCCGCTATTTCGGAAAAGAAAACGGTTTCCCCAAGGGATCCTTGTGTTTGTACATTATTCAGAAGAAAGGGATCCCTTTCCCTTGGGTCCAACTTGACCGTTGCTATCTAGACGGCTATCGCGCGTGCCTTAGCTGAGAGTGAGACTTAACTAAAGCGATCCCAGCCAAGTCCAAGGATTCAAGAGAGAGTTCAGTTAAAGAGAATCTCCCGTAACGCTTGAAAAGAGACTAGTTAACCGCTCTTTTCGTTTGTCGGCTGACGATATCACCATCTTGATTGTGGATGATGAACCGGATATTCTCAGATCCTTCAAGTTAGGTCTGAGGAGGAAGAATTTGGAGGTGGACGCCTTCAATGATCCTTTGGAAGTAATTTCAAAATTCAGATCAAACAAATACAAGTTGGCGATTATCGACGTGCGAATGCCTAAGATGAATGGAATTGAACTTTCTAGAAAGTTTGTGAAGCTCGATCCAAATTTGAAAATATGTTTCCTGACTGCTTTTGAGTCCGTGCATGAAGATATCAAAAAACAGTTTCCTGAACTGTCAAAGTGCTACTTTTTAAAAAAAACCTATTTCTCTTAGGGAGTTGGATCAAAAAATTAGAACTATTCTTAAAGCGTGAGTTTTAGAAGGAAATGATTTACGAAGTAAGGGAGCTGTTAAGGGGAAGTTAGTTCTTCTTTTTCGGTTGAAATCTCGACTTCTTTTTGCAAGTCTCGAAGGAATTTCGCGTACTCGTTCATCGAAGCTAAAAGTGCGTCAAGATGCTTCTTGACAGTGTCAGAACTAGGCTTTGGCTCGATTTCTAAATCTTCGACCAGCAATTCCATGCGATTTAGAATGATCTGGAATTGTTGCCGACTTTGAAAGAAACTTTCAGCATTGGGTAGAAGGCTCATTCTCCCGGGCCTTCAAGAATCGGATTAGTAAGGCTTCAGGAAGAATAGAAATTGTATTTTATAAAGAAATAATGCCGGAAGTCCTTAGATCATAGGGCAATTAGCCTCGTGATCCGTTCTCTTCTTGTGTATTTCAATCGAAGTTTTAGCGGTCACTTGATACCGGCAATTTTCGCAAATGTAAAAAGTCCTCGGCTTCAGGATCGCTGTAGATCAAGTCTCAACCCGCGAGACTCAATATAACCAATAAATACCTTGAACTTGCGTGAACGACGAGTCCCTGATAGACCGAACTTGACAAATTCAAAACTCTCGTTCATACATGTCGGTTTACCTCTGGATCACCCTTCTATCCCAATCGAAATTCGGAAGGAAGCGAGCGTGCAGCTTCCCCTGTTGCGCGACCGGATGCAAGCGGAAGGCTATGGATATGAGCTTGTGTTTGCTTCGCCCGAGGATGGCTTGGAGAGCTTCAAGTCGCAGCTAGGGGCACTTAGACCGGATGGCGTCATCATAGGTGGAGGAGTGGTAGGCAATCCTCAAATGCGCTTCTTCATGGAGCAGATCATTGATGTAATACGAACCTCTGCACCTAGAAGCAAAATCCTTCTAATTGGGAGGCCAGAGGAAGCGCCCGCCGCTGTTGCGCGATGGTTCCCAAAGACATAGGTTGTTCTAAGACAGACAAAAGTAAACAAAAGAGAATTACACCAAGACTGCAAACTCTAGACAGGCGAATTCATATTGCAGAAGCTCAAGCGCAAAAATGGAGCGCTCGAGTTTCTGCGTTTAAAGACTTCAAGAAGCATCTTGGAGATGAACTAAGTGAACTTGAACGAAACTCTCCTATGGACCCCTTTCTTACCTATCGCTGCAACAGACGGTCTGCTCGCTGATTTTCATTTTTGCATCTTCGTCTAATTAATGGTCGTTAGTTACAACCGCTTCGAGGATTAAGATCTCCTTGGAAGATTCTAGAATTGCATCAGGACGATGAGAAAGTTTCGACAAAGTCTGATTCCTCACCAGTAGATATCCCTTCTGATTCGAACTTGGCAATCTCGGAACCAATCAATGCTGGTTGCCATTTTCCCTTTGGCTTGCGAAGCCCTAGCTAATTGGTCATCGTATTTCGCTCCCGGCCTTTCTGGTCAAGGCTTGTACAATTTAAGAAACGTGACCGCTTCCAAAAAGTCGGTATATCAAATAGAAAAATTCCTCCGGCAACAATGGTAGCTCATACATCCAGTCCGGGATTAGTTCCGGTTACATTCAGTTCTAAAGAAGTCCAATGTTCTCCTGAAACACAGCTGGGGCTTAGAGTGGTCGTTGAGGTTTTGAATCTAGTTTACAGTTTTTTTGACAGTCTTTGTGTGAGTAATAGTCTTAGTGTGAGGCAATATTCCGAGCAGTTAATTTGCAAACACCAGTTAAGACAAAGCAGATGGAAGGACATGATTATTTTAAAATAAATGGTTGTATTCCAACGATACAACCATGGTAATCACGATATTAGATGCAGAGGTAGACGAAAAGAACTGGGACGTTTTGAAAAGGGCTTACGAGGAAGAGACAGCCGCGATGCCCGATGAGATCCGGCAGACCTTTCTAATCCAATCCAAATCTAAACCCACATCTTGGCGAATTATGACCCAGTGGCGAAGTCAAGACGACCTTGATGAAATGCGTCGAACAACGCCCATTCCCGCTGCTTTCAGGATATTCAACAAGGCGGGAGCTAATCCTTCGATTGGAGTTTGGAGAATAGAAATCCAAAAAATGAATAAAAAATACTGATAGAGTTGCTGTGCGAATGGACAAAGAATTATTATGATGGCCGATTCAGAATCTCTTGCGCTTCAATCGAATTGAATATCCAAGTCAGAATGTCAAGGTCTCGATGTTTGATATCCTAGCTTTAAATAAGGAATTTTTCCCCGACACATCGATATGAAGCTCTCAATTTCCTTGGTTTCAACCATTGCCCTAGTTTTTGTTTTCTCAGTAAGCTCTATTGTGCTCGCTCTGCCTGTTTCAGCAGCAAGTCCGAACCCGCGGATCGTCCAGTTCACTAGCGGTTATGCTAGTGGCGGTTCGGACACGTCGGTTAGCCTTACTTTCCAAAAGCCCGTAACCAAAGGTGACTTCATTGTTGTTTGTGCAGGGATCGTCTCGGGAAATGCTGTTACAATAACGACTGGCTCAATAGTCGACTCGCGCTCTGTAAACTTCGTCCCTCTTGCCAGCGTAGGAACGACCGGGCTGAGTACATTTGCGAAGATCTGGTACGGCACTCTTCCAAGCTCGGGACCGGAAAATTTTGTCTTATCTTATAATTCTGGTCCTGCTGCACTATTCGGATATGAAATATCTGGATTAGGAATAGCAGTCAATGAGTTCCAGCACAGCACCGGATCTGATAGTGGCGTCAATACCACTGGATCGCACGTTGCTCGTTACAGTCCTGATCCGGGCTCTCTTGTAATCGCATGCGGTGGATTCTTTACTTTGGAAGGAGTTGGAACAGTTACTGCAGGCCCGGGGTACAAGCTAGACCAAACTTTCACTGCAAACAACGCTGCGGAGCATGTCTCTGGATTCACTGGCACCAGTACAACTTCGCCGTTTGTTTTCGGTCAGACCGAAACCTATTGGTCTGAAGTAAGCGCAAGTATCGCAACTTAAACGGAACAACTAGATTTCATCAATTCTGATTATAGTCGGAACTGAGGGAGACCCAAAGATCTCGTTACTCTTTTCAGTTAAGATCTCTCTGATTGCCTTCATTCTGTCAATCGGAGTGCGGAAATTATCGGGTAATGAAAAAGTGCGGAAACGAGAACTCCAATCCATCCTGCTTGATTGTTATCCTGTACTGCCGGCCCAAGGGCAGAGGCTTTGGATCTTGAGGATATCTTAACGTCATTGGATTTCGGCCGGGGATCAGAGATTCAGACCGGGGATAA
>Ga0207079_1144_pt1 | contig 10366 bp, 11 predicted proteins | sample Alteio_BWMinHeat_61_FD_153525 | JGI IMG/M metagenome (GOLD analysis project Ga0207079, IMG submission 153525) | Enriched cells from forest soil in Barre Woods Harvard Forest LTER site, Petersham, Massachusetts, United States -... | ecosystem: Environmental > Terrestrial > Soil > Temperate forest >...
TGCATTTATCTACACTTTTTTTGTGGTAATGACCGGGTGGGTATTGTTTAAGACCGAGCATCTGGCGCCGGCACTTAAATTTCTGGGGAGGATGTTTACATACCATCCGGATAATGAACTGTGGCAGCCGACGAATGAATACTATGCGGTAATGATCATTGCAGCCTTCTTTTCCTTTTTTACACTAAGTAAATGGGGTGAAATGGTGCAGCAAAAAGTATTTTATGATAACAATAGCCTGAAGTTGCAGGTGGTTATGGCAGTCGCGGGTATTATACTACTTATTGTTTGCGCAGGGCGGATAACACAATCTTCATTTAATCCTTTTATTTATTTCAGGTTTTAAGACATGGAGAAAATATTTAAAAAGGGCTTGTTTATTATTGTTTTTGGCGTTTTGCTGCTGCCATTGCTACAGCAAAATGTGTTCTTTATTGATTGCGGCCCTTTACATGGATACTATTCCGATGCACCCGAAACAAAGCCTACCCTAAAAAAATGGTTTGATGGTTCTTTCCAGGAAGAGGAGAACAATTACCTTAATGATCATATGGGCCTCAGACCTTACCTCATACGTATAAACAACCAGGTTGGCTTTTCATTGTTTCAGCAATACTATGGCGGCTGCACATTAGGCAGTGATAACTATTTGTACTACGACAATTATATCGATGCTTATTATGGCAGGGACTATGCCGGCTACAACGCTCTTTACGACCAATTGAAAAAACTAAAAGCGGTACAAGACACTTTTTCTAAGTTAGGAAAGACCATTGTAGCGGTCTATGCTCCCTGTAAAGCATGGTACTTTACCGAGCATATACCTGGATATTTGAGATCAGCTAAAATGCTGCCAAATAATTATAAGACGTGTATCAGGATAGGGGACTCGTTGGGCATCCGGCAGATCGATCTCAATAGTTGGTATATGGCTCTTAAAAATACGGAGCAGGAAGCCTTATATCCCAGGTGGGGCATACATTGGACCAATTATGGGTCTATCCTTGCTATTGACACGATCATTCGTAATATCGAAAATTCGCGCCACATCCGCATGCCGCACCCTGCATGGACAAAAGTAGTGCATACCACTGAGGCACGCGACCCGGATAATGATATGGGCAGCACATTAAACCTGCTTATTGTCCCAAAACCTGATCTGCTCTGTTACCCGGAACTGTTTTATAAAACGGATTCCACAACAACAAAACCCAGGATCATTTTTATTGGGGACAGTTACAGTGTGAATTTTATTCGGACGGGCGTCTTGCAAAATATTAGCGATCACTGGCAATTCTGGTTTGTTTTTAAATTCGTTGTAGACAGCACTGATTATAATAACTATGACTATATTAAAATGGAAAATTACGATTGGAAAACAGAAATGAATAAAGCCGATTGTTTTGTACTTCTCAATACAGCTAAAAACGCGAATATCCTGGGAAACGGATTCATACAGGCTGCTTATGATTATTATTATCCCGGCAAATAGGTTCATTATATTGTGCTTTTGTAGTTTTGTTTACTTTCCTATCAATATTACCTATTGCCAAATTGGCGATTTATCCGGTTGAGCCATATTTTTGTGACTTAATGGCATTATATTTAACATGGTTTAGAATTTGCTATAAGGATTAATAACAAAGACATTATTTATGGATCAAAATGAATTTCGCAAATATGCCATCAAACATCATGGCATCAGCAGCCTTACTTTAGATAGTTATTCTTCGTCCCTGGTAAGAGTTCCCCAAGGCCTCACCCCTTATATCATCGAAGAGCGCCCCATGAACGTAGCTTCTATGGACGTGTTCTCCCGTTTGATGATGGATCGTATCATCTTCCTCGGTGAAGGAATCAATGATTATGTGGCAAATATCGTTACCGCGCAGTTACTGTTTCTCGAAAGCACAGACCGTGCGCGTGATATACAGATGTACCTGAACAGCCCCGGCGGAAGTGTATACGCAGGTCTCGGTATTTACGACACTATGCAGATCATCAACCCCGATGTATCTACCATATGCACCGGTATTGCTGCGTCAATGGCTGCTGTATTGATGTGCGCAGGCACAAAAGGGAAAAGAACAGCACTTAAGCACAGCCGCATCATGATACACCAACCATTAGGTGGTGCAGAAGGACAAGCCAGTGATATTGAGATCACAGCCCGTGAGATAGGTAAGCTGAAAAAAGAACTCTACGAGATCATTGCGCTGCACTCAGGCCAGAAATTGACCAAGGTGGAAAAAGACAGTGACCGTGATTACTGGATGACAGCCGCCGAAGCTAAAGAATACGGAATGGTGGATGAAGTGCTGGAACGCAATCCCCGCAAAAACGAGAATCCTCCGGCATAATATTTAGAACACAATTAGTTATAATACCTATGCTACTACAATGTTTCCTTATTAAAGAGGGAATGTTGTAGTAGTGTATTTACCATGAAAAAATCTTCATTCCGGCATCACTTCGTCTTCCATGTCACGCCTTTTTTTCTTAAACCCAAAGCTGACCAGGTACACGCCACTGAAAATAAGAAGAGTAGCCAGCAGTTTTATGAATGTTATTTTTTCTCCCGCAAAAGCCACAGAGATAATAGCCGCAAATATGGGTTGCACATAAATGTAGCTGCCGGCTATCGAAGGGCTTAAAATGTGCAAGCCGTACATATTCCACAGGTAAGTAAAAAAGGTGACAAATACTACTACAAAAATAACACACAGGTAATCCTTAAAAGTGAAAGCAGCCCAGTGGATAGCGGAAAACTGGTGCCATGCAAATGGTATCACCATCAGGAACCCGAAGAAGAACACCCAGCGGATCACAATGATAGGGCGGTACCTGTGCATCAATGGTTTTATCATCACCAGGTATATGGCATAAGAGGTCGCATTCATAAAAACAAACAGATCACCAAGTGCCGAGCTGCCTGTTATGGTCAGTTCTTTGCCTGCGCTCATCAGTAATACAGCTCCGCCGATACCCAACAATAACCCTAAAGCCTTGCCGGGGCTTATACGCTCCCGTAGTACGAATATAGCAATGATGGTAATGAGCAATGGGGTACTCATCATGATCAGAGCCGCATGTATTGGGAAGGTGAGGTTGAGGCCCATAAAGAACATCATCTGGTTAAGCGCCACACCAAACAAGCCGCCCAGGATAAGTATAGGCCAGTCCTTACGTTGTATTTTGCTGCGGAACTTACTGCCACCCAAAAAACTGAGCCAGAATAAAAACGTCACCACAGCCACCCGTATCAGTATAAAACCCAAGGGCTGTATGAGCCTCGGCATCACCATCTTGGCAACAGTAAATCCTGCCCCGTAAAATATATTTGCCCCTAACAAAGCAAGGTGTGCTTTTACTTTTTTATTCACTGTACAAAGATAGCTGCAGCATGGATTGATAGCTAATGGCTAACATTTGTAATGACAACAATTATTTCTAACAGGGAGCTAATGAGTTATTTTGTTTTCTGTCACTTTTCGATATTCACTAATGACATTATTTGCATCTATAAAAAGAGGGAGCCATTCCGAAGAATTATCTTCAATGTGTTTCATTTCTACTTGTGAAGTAAAAACACCAGCCGTGGTCATTAAATAAAACCGCACACAATTTTTATCCGGAAGAGGATGGAGGTTATTAAGAACTGCCTTTGAGATAAAAGACTGTGCATTATGTACAAATATTTTTGCAGCCTTTTTTACATTTTCTTGTTGCCCACCACCTATATATCCTCCACCGCCTGATAAATAAATACTTGCATCACCGGTTTGATATGAAACAAGGGTCATTATTCCATGTTTCAGATCCCAATCCATAATTACTGCATAAACATCGTTAGCAGATACTAAGCCAAGACCCAATTGTGATGGGGTCATATTGAATGCCCTATTGCGCAAGTCGTTAAAAATATTTTTTTTAGGTTCGCCATTGTTTGGCACAGAACTTTCATTCTGCAGATTGTTTTTTTTAGAAACTTTTTGAAAACTTGTAAATACAATAGCTAGTACAACAATTACAATCAGTATGAATACCAATAAGATTTTCATTGTTTATTTTTTTTAGTGCTTTAAAAAATAATGTCTGCAAATACTTTTTTAAGCATGTACAGACATTAAACTTATTGAGTGGCCTCGCCAGGAATCGAACCTGGATCTGGAGCTTCGGAAACTCTTATACTATCCATTGTACTACGAGGCCAATATGCGGCAAAGTTATGTGTTTAGCCGATAAATATTAAATAACAAAACGACTATCTACCATATACTACCTACTATCTACTGATAGCTATTTATACTTTTCTATATCCAGCATTTCCTTGCAAAAGAAATATTCCCTTTCATCGTTCGATGCTACTATTACCAGCCTGTTTTTGGCATACTGTGCTATCCAGTCACGGTATTGCTCCACGCCTTGCTGGTCCAGGTTGGTGCAGGGTTCATCGAGCAGTAATGCCGGAGTATCTGAGAAAATAGCCTGTGCCAGTTTCACCCGTTGCTTCATGCCCGATGAGTAATCACCTATCTGCTTGTCAGCCGCGTCTTTCAACCCCGTTAATTCAATGATGCTCTCCTTTGTCAATCCCTGTAGAGGGTGTTTAAAAGAAAAATGAAAATTAAAAAATTCACGTAGCGTAAGCTCTTCTACCAGCTCCATCCCCGGCGCACTAAAGCTGATACTATGATATACCTCATCAGCCTGCATAGCACCACCCGTATTATTTTGAAAATGCACTTTTCCCAATGAAGGAGATTGCATACCGGCCATTATGCGCAACAGGGTAGACTTACCACTACCATTTGGTCCCAGCAGTGCATAAGCACCCGGTGCGGTAAATGAATGATTGATATCCTTAAATATCCAGTGCCGCTGAAACCGCTTGCTAATATGCTCAAGGGTAATGTTCATTGAATTATTTTCAGATCATTTATTCTTTCAAAATGATTTTTATTCAATGTGGCAAATGGCAGATCATGGGTTATTGCGGTAGCTGCGATAAAAAGATCAGCAATATCTATTTGCTTTCTTTTCAGTTTTAATTCCTTATTGATTGTTACTGCAATAGAAACAATGGTTTTATCAAACGGGATTACCTCTGTTTTTCTCAACAGATCCTGCCAGTATGGAATCTGGTTATCTGTAGCGCCTGAATATATTTCATACTCAGTTATTGCTGAAATACAAAAATCGTAACCTTGTGTATACAGTAATACAAGTGCAGACTTGCTTTTGTCTTTTTTGCGAAAATAATCAATGAGGATAGAAGTGTCAGCTAAAACTATTTTGTTCGCCATTGGTTAATAGCTTTTCTTGTTTTAGCAATAGCATTTAATTGTTTTTTGGAAAATACAGGCCCCTTCATTAAAAAAGATAAAAATTCTTCTCTGTTAGTAGCAGATTTTTTTTTCTTTTCCAACTCTGTCTTTAGTTTGTCAATATCCTTTTCCGGTAACGTTTTGACAAGCTCAATTAATTGGTCAATGCCGATATTTACCTGTAGTTGCATAAGCAAATTTACTATTTTATTTGGAAAGCTGGTTTCTTTGGAATTTGGGTTTTCACTTTTGAATTTTAACTTAGATTATGACATATCCTCCGGGCTGTGCCTGCGTATGTATCCCTTCATAATACCCCTCCCGGTTTCCCGCACAAATGATGTGATCTCATCGCGCTCATCTGATACAGGTATTTCCGTTTCAATGATGCTCAATGCTTTCGATACATTATAACCCCTCACGAAAAGGATACGGTATATGTCCAGTATGTGATTGATCTTGTCAATAGTGTACCCTCTGCGCTTTAGGCCTATGGAGTTTACCCCGACATAAGAAAGCGGTTCACGTGCCGCTTTTACATACGGAGGTATGTCTTTCCTCACCAGCGATCCGCCGGTCACAAATGCATAAGAGCCTATGCGCACGAACTGTTGTACGGCTGTAAGCCCGGCCAGCACCACGCAGTCGCCTACAACAATGTGCCCAGCCAGCGTAGTGTTGTTGGAGAAGATGCAGTAGTCGCCTACCTCGCAATCGTGTGCTATATGTGAGTAAGCCATGATCAGGCAGTTGTTGCCTATCTTGGTCATATTGCGGTCTACAGTTCCCCTGTTTATGGTCACGCATTCGCGTATGGTGGTGTTATCACCTATAATACAAACGGTATCTTCTCCCTTGAACTTAAGGTCTTGCGGAATGGCCGATATCACCGAGCTCGGGAAAATGCGGCAATTCTTGCCAATGCGTGCGCCTTCCATTATTGTAACGTTAGATCCTATCCAGGTGCCTTCACCTATCTCCACATTCCTGTGAATGGTAGTGAACGGATCTATCTTTACATTAGGGCCAATTTTTGTATCGGGGTGTACGTATGTTAGCGGGTGGATCATTTTTTATCTTTTCTCACGATTTGCGCTACCAGTTCTGCTTCGGTAGCAAGTTTATTACCTACATAAGCTGCGCCTCTCATTTCACATATACCCCGGCGGATGGGGTTTATTAATTCCAGTTTCAGTATCAGTGTATCGCCGGGGCGTACCAATTGCTTAAAACGTACTTTGTCTATTTTCAGAAAATAAGTATCATAATTTTCCGGGTCGCTGATGTTGTTGAGTGCAAGTATGCCACCTGTTTGTGCCAGCGCTTCTATTTGCAGTACGCCGGGCATTACGGGGTTTCCGGGAAAGTGTCCCTGGAAAAATTGCTCATTAAAAGTCACATTTTTTATACCTACCACGTGGCTGTCACTCAGCTCTATGATCTTGTCCACAAACAGGAACGGGAACTTATGTGGCAGTGCCCTGGTGATGTGGTTAATATCATAAATGGCTTGTTGCGACGGGTCGTAATGCGGTATGTCAGACAGGTGTTTGTTCTTCTTGATATACTGCTTTATTTTTTTTGCAAACTCCACGTTCGATGCATGTCCCGGCCTGCTCGCAATAATATGCGCCTTGATAGAATGCCCTACCAGCGCCAGGTCGCCTATCACGTCCAGCAGTTTATGCCGCGCCGGCTCATTGGTGAAACGTAGTTGTATATTGTTGAGGATACCTTCCTGTTTTACTTCTATCTTTTGTTTGTTAAAAACCTTAGCCAGCCGGTCCAGCTCTTCCTGGCTCACTACCTTATCTACCACCACTATGGCATTGCTCAGGTCGCCGCCTTTTATCAGGTTGTTATCCAGCAGGTATTCCAGTTCATGCAGGAAACAAAAGGTGCGGCACGGCCCGATCTCTTCCCTGAATTCAGAAATATGTTTCAGGGATGCATGTTGGGTACCCAATACAGGTGAGTTAAAATCTATCAGTGCGGTCACCAGGTATTCGGTAGAAGGGATCGCCAGCATATCCACATTCTTAATAGGGTCGTAAAAATGGATGTTACTGTCTATGGAATAGACGATGCGTTTAGCTTCCTGCTCCTGTATGCCAACGCTGTCTATAGCTTCTATGAATAGTTTCGAACTGCCATCCAGTATAGGCACTTCAGGGCCGTCAAGTTCTATCAGTGCATTGTCTATGCCCAGGCCAACAAGGGCTGCCATAGTATGCTCTACCGTGTTCACCCGTGCGCCGTTATACTCTATCGTAGTGCCGCGTGATGTATCTACTACAAAATCACAATCCGCTTTTACTATAGGTTTTTCGGGCAGGTCTATGCGCTGGAAACGAATGCCGAAACCGGGGTTCGCCGGCCTTATCGTCATCGTTACTTTCTCGCCTGTGTGTAATCCCACACCATGCAGGGTCACTGGTTCTTTTACGGTCTGCTGGTTTTGACTGTTATTTGTCGAATGCAATGTATCAGTTTTTGTGCTGCTCTCTGAAATAGCTAATATATCGTCGTTCACTTTTTATACTCCAGGTTTTGCGTGCTTAATAATGCGGTTAATTCCTGTACCGTTTCTTCCAGTTTCTGAAGGCGTTGTTGTAACTCAGGCAAATTTCTGAAAATTGCCTGACTTTTTAATGAACTTTTATATTCAAAGGCAGGGCTCCCGTTGATCGTAGTATTTATATTCACTACTGATTTCGATATTCCGCTTTGTGCGTTGATCTTGGTGCCGTCGGCAATGTGTATATGGCCTACCATGCCTACCTGCCCGCCTATCAGGCAATTCTTGCCTATTTTGGTCGTTCCCGATATCCCGGTTTGCGCAGCTATCACCGTGTTCTCACCTATCTCCACATTATGGGCTATCTGTATCAGGTTGTCCAGTTTCACACCCTTTCTGATGATGGTGGACCCCATCGTGGCACGGTCGATCGTGGTATTGGCGCCTATTTCCACATCGTCCTCTATGATCACATTGCCCATCTGGGGTATCTTTTTATAAGTGCTGTCAGCAAGCGGAGCAAACCCAAACCCATCGCCGCCGATTACTACCCCTGAGTGCATATATACCTTGCGGCCCAGCTTGCAATCATCATAGATCTTTACACCTGAGTATATCTTTGAGTGGTCTCCCACGGTCACATTATTCCCTATATAACAGCCCGGGTATATCTTTACGCCATCGCCTATTACTGCATGATCACCGATGTAGGAGAATGCCCCGACATACACATCCTTTCCTATTGACGCGGTGGGCGAGATGTAAGAAGGCTGCTCAATACCTGTCTTGCTACCCTGAGATATCATCTCGATATACTTCTCCAGCAAAAATGCAAAACCGCTGTAAGCGTCCTGTACTTTTATCAGGGTAGGCTTTACAGGCCGGGTTATTTCCAGCGATTCGTTAACAATAATGATGGAAGCGTTTGAGGTATATAAATACTCCTCATATTTCGAATTAGACAAAAAGCACAAGGAGCCTTCTTCCGCCTCTTCTATCTTCGCTACATTACTTACTTTGGCATCAGGGTTGCCTTCCAGCTTTCCCTGTATCAAAGTGGCTATTTGGTGTGCTGTAAATTGCATTCGCTCCAATTAATTTCTATAACTAAACATTAATTTACCAATATTTTTTTGCGCAACATAGGCAAAGCCCCTTTAGGGGTTTGGGGTTACAAAGCAAATGTAGTTTTTATGTACGGCTCTGGCAAGTGTTTGATTGACTAATGAATCATCTATTTCCGTAATGTTTTTGATAATTCCGCTCTTGGTCTCGATTTTTATCAGTTCATCATTTATATTGTAAGTACTGTTAGAGGTGACGCCCGCAAAGGCAAAATAACCCACCTCTTCTTCATTTAAGCCCAAATTAACCTTTGCTTGTTCCTTTTTATCCTTCAAAATGCTTGCCAAAGATTCGGAGCTGAGTATAGCTTTATATAATTTTCTTAAAATAAGCATTTTGCACAGCATAGATAATATCTTGTCGTCATGTGTTTGCCACACTTTTATGGCCACCATCACATCGTTATCATCCAGTTCACAAAACTGGTCCAGGTGTTGCGGCTCCTTTATAAAATCTTCCTCTGTTAGATGCTGTTGCAGGAAATAGTTTAATGCGGGGCTGGCAAATAGTTCCTCTCCCTGTTGTACCAGTGCTTTGGCACGCCTGAAAATATTGATCAGCAGCATTTCTGCTCCCAATACAGTTTTGTGCAGGTACACTTGCCAGAACATCAGCCTTCGGGCGATGATGAATTTTTCAACCGAATGCACGCCCTTTTCTTCTACAACCAATTCATTATTGTGCACAGTTAGCATCTGCAATATGCGGTCATAACCTATCACCCCTTCCGATACCCCCGTATAAAAACTGTCCCTGTTCAGGTAGTCCATGCGGTCCACGTCCAGTTGGCTACTTACCAGTTGGTGCAGGTACCTCGGGCCTACTGAGCCGAATAAAGATGAAGGAGTATTAGAGTCATCAAAAACTTCTATCGCCTGCTGCAGCATACCCCCGGATTCCGCATCCATCCGCCGCATGATGATGCGCGACAATGTCTCATGCGATATACCCACCAGTTCTTCCTCCAGCGAATGCGAAAAAGGCCCATGCCCCACGTCATGGAGTAGTGCTGCTATCCGCGCCGCCAGGCATTCATCCTTGCTGGGGTTTATTCCCTTAGCTTTCAGCTCATCCAGCGCCTTGCCCATCAGGTGGCAGGCGCCCAATGAATGCGCAAACCGCGTATGCACGGCTCCCGGGTACACAAGCTGTGCCAGCCCCATCTGCTTTATATTCCTAAGCCGCTGAAACCAGGGATGGTCCATCACCCGTATCAGCTCCGGCTCCGGAAACCGTATGAACCCATACACAGGGTCATTGACTATCTTAACTTTAATACTCATTCAGTGCGTAAATTAGGATAAAAGAACTTCAGCAGGTATTCCTAATTGGCGGTGGAATATTTTTACTATTTCCAATGTTAACGGCTTTCTTTTATTTAATAAAGCCGATACGT
>Ga0207079_1145_pt1 | contig 10349 bp, 9 predicted proteins | sample Alteio_BWMinHeat_61_FD_153525 | JGI IMG/M metagenome (GOLD analysis project Ga0207079, IMG submission 153525) | Enriched cells from forest soil in Barre Woods Harvard Forest LTER site, Petersham, Massachusetts, United States -... | ecosystem: Environmental > Terrestrial > Soil > Temperate forest >...
GTGAATCTTAACTCCAATGTTAAAGGTGACAGCCCACTGACCCAAGCGGAAGGCGGGCACCGATTCCGCCCGAGTCACGGGCAAGCCAGAAGTAAGTATTGTAATCAGGCGTCTCTGACAATCCCGCGGTGTCAAGCATCTTTCGGGATAGGAGGTAGAGCGATCTGAAACCGGACTCCATAGTAACTAAGTGGTAATATCGGGGCGGCGCATGGGACGGGCGCGAGGGGGTGGCGGCGCGGATTCGAAAGGACTGGAGAGTCTGGGAAGTCTTGGTAGGGGGGCGACGGTGTATTTGCATTTCGTCGAAACCACCCATCCTGTTCTCAACCACTACACGCCACACGCTCTTTTCTAAGCAGGTATCGTTGCGCTCGAATGAGAAGGCCTAACTGGCACCGCAGCTTCGATTTCGGTGCCTAGCCCCGGGGCCGAGGAGATCTTGATCTTTCCGTCCACAAGTCGGAGGCGCTCGCGCATGCTAACTAGACCGAGCCCATCGGAGATCTGCGCCGGATCGAAGCCCTTTCCGCGATCTTTAACTCGGAGTCTGACTTCATCTTCCTCCGTAAGCAAAGACACCTCAACCTGAGCTGCTCCGCTGTGCCGGGCCACATTGTAAAGCGCCTCCTGCAACACGCGGAACATGACTAAAGGGACTGGCTCGGGGAGTCGGACCATGGAGCCCTTTTGGGTGAATTCCACTTTGATTCTTCGTTGTTGGGAAAACTCGTGGCAATAGCCCTCCAACGCGCGAGGCAAGCCAAGGATCAACGTGGAACTGTGCAATTGATGAGAAATCAGCCGGATGCTCTCTGAGGTCTGCTCTATTTCCTCCTGGATATCGGATAATTCTTCCGCTGCGGCGATTCCTGTGGGGAGGCTCTCCTGCAAGTTGTGCATTTGACTGCTGAGCAGGGCGATTCGTTGGGCAACATCGTCGTGCAGATCGCGGGCGATGCGCCTGCGTTCCTCTTCTTGTGCTGTGATCAGTTTGCCCGCTAAGTCATGAATGACGTTATTACTCTGGCGCAACAACTCTTCCTGCGCTAGCCGCAGATCTGTAATGTCTTGAAAAGTAACGACGCTCGCAACTATTGCTCCGGTTTCGTCCCGGACGGGCGCTGTGTTAGTGAACAACACGCGAAATGTGCCATCCGGGCGCAGGTACCTTAATTCTTCGCCCATCACAACTTCCCCACGCAGAATCGAGCGGGCAAGAGGTTGTTCTTGCGTGCTGTATGCTCGCCCGTCCAGCCGGAAAATCTGGTATTGAGAATATTCTTCAACACTGCGGAGTTCCCCAACAGACCGTTGCAATATCTGCTCTGCCTGATTGTTGGCGAGCAATACTTCGCCGGAGGGGGCTTTGGCGATGACGACTCCTGCAGGCATCTGGTTTAACACTGTTTCCAGCAGCGCACGCTGTGAATCGGCTTCAGCTCTCAGCTTCCGCTCACGCTCTGCCGCTTCACGCAGCCGCCGCTCGGCCAAAACTCTTTGGGTAGTTTCCTGCGTAACCAGCAGCACACCACCTATATTCCCATCGTCGTCTGGAATGGGGCTATACGACCACGTGAAAAATGCTTCTTCCACCAATCCATAACGATCGAACATCAGTGGTTGATCGACCGACCAAGTCGCCTCGCCGCTTTTGAGGACCTTGTGCAACATCGGTCCAACCGTCTCCCACATGTCCACGAGAACTTCGCGTGCAGGTTTCCCGAGTGCATAGGGATGCAAGGAGCCGATTACTTCGCGCTCCGCGTCGTTGTAAAGGAAAACCAGTTCCGGCCCCCAATAAATCGCGAGCTGAAAACGCGAGTGCAGGCAGATGTTCAGAGCCGTTTTCAGACTTTGCGGCCACTGCGCTGAAGGACCAAGAGGAGATGGTGACCAGTCGATTGACTCAATCAGTCGGGCCATCTCGCCGAAAACAATCGGGTGCGCGCCACCGTTGCCAACATATGGAGAACCAGCCTGGTTTTGCTGCGCCTGCTCCACTGGTGAGTTCCTCTGATAAGCCGAACTGCCAAATTTGGGCGTGAAGTCATCAGAGCGTGAAGTCATCGGTTTTTGCTCAAAATATTAGCTTTAGCGCGAACTGGATCTGCCGCGCACTAGTAACGGTACTGAAAATACGGCCAGCATTGCCCGCCAGGATACCGCATCCAAGGGAGTTAGTTGCGGGATTGCAACCACTAGCCCTTCCGACGAAGATTGCGTCCCCGTTACCACCCGTACCGTTAGGACCCTGAGTGTTGTCGGGAACATCGAAGTTGGGGTGGTTGAAGATGTTAAAGAATTCTGAGCGAAATTCCAGGCTCACGCGTTCACTTAGTTGCGTATGCTTGATCAGGGAAAAGTCGAACTCCTTCAGAGATGGACCGCAGAGGCTATTCCTGCCCGAATCGCCAAAAATATTGCCAGCGGCATCCGGCGTGTTAGGCAAAGTAAAGATAGTCGGATCGAACCACTGGTTGACCTTGCCGGTCACAGCATTGCAGGGATTCACTCCAGATTTGACATCCGGGCGATCTGCCGGAAACGAAGAGGCTGTTAGTGAGTTATTGAAACCGAGAACGGGGGTAAAGGGGACGCCTGACAGCAGTTGACCAATTATGCCCACGCGCCACCCCCCTACTAACTTCCCGGTGGCGCCCAGCTCACCGCGACCCCAGCGCTGTCCAGGTCCGAACGGCAAGTCATAAAGCAAGTTGCCGATGAAAACATTGCGTCGGTCAAAAGCTGAACTGCCGCGATCGGCGTTCAGATCGAAAAAATTCTGCGATACTCCGGGCTCTGAGACCCAGTCGCTGGGAAAGGGACCGCTCGCAGTATCGATCGAGTGGGAGTATGTGTAGGATCCCTGGAATGACAGTCCTTTTACGAACCGCCTTTGTAAGCTGATTTGTAACGAGTTGTAGTTCGAAGTCGCATCGGTGACTATTTGAGGGGTTGAGCCGAAGTTGGGATTTAAGTTGTGTCCCAGTGTTGGTTGAAAGGGATTGGCTTCGCCAGCTCGCGGCAGGTGCAAGCCATCGGAACCGACGTAGGCAATCTGGAGCACCATCTCACGTCCCAGTTGCCGCTGAAGGTTGAGGCTCCACTGCTCGTAATACGGAAACTGCGGATTGAAGGTGATCCCAAAAACCCCGACCGGCGAGGTTGATCCTCCCAGAGCCGGGATGCTAGATGGCGGTGCAAGAAAATTGGGAGATTCCGAGATCAATGCCCCAAAAAATGGCCGGTAAAAGCGTACGTCAAAATATAGGTTCGACCAAATCTGGTCGCGCATGATCCCGAACCCGCCGCGAACAACTACCTTCGCATCACGAGACGGGCTCCAGGCGAATCCGATGCGTGGCGACCACAGGTCCAAGGGAACACCCGACCAGAGAGGACCGACCGTTGGGACTTTGTCCGTGAATACGTCGTGGAAGTTCGAGATGCGCCCTTCGGCTTCCGTGGGAATGCTTGAATACTCCCAACGGAGTCCTAGATTCAAGGTTAGATGGGGAGTGATACGCCAGTCGTCCTGCGCATAGAGTCCTAAATAGGTCTGACGAAAGCCGCGATCTGAATCGCTCTGTGCAGGATCAGTTCCAATGTAGAAGGCTGGGATTCCACGGAGGAACGACTCGAAAGTGGGGTTGCTGGTAGTGCTCGCAGCTGAGCCCGTGAACGAATACTCCCCATTGGTGCCAAAGTCGAAAGGACCGTTGATTTGAATCCGTTTTGCGACAACCCCAAACTTCAGGCTATGGCGTTCGTGTTCCCAGCTCAGATTGTCGATACCCTCGAATGTATTTGAAGTGGAACCGAGGGGATAGACAAGGTTGTTGCCCAGTGCGGGCAATCCTCCAATCGAAATCACTCCCAGAGCCCGACCTGGAACCAGAGAGATTGAGAGAGGATATGTATTATCAACTTCGGCGAGATAGCGAGTGCGATTGAAGTTGAACTTGGCTTCGTTGAGCAGGTGGTTTGCGATCGGCTTCTGCCAACTCAGCATGAAATATTGATTGCGGATGGGTCGTTTACCAGGAAAACCAGGAATCGCTGTGCTTTGAAAAGGAAAAATGCCCACGCCGTCATCGAACACATATCGGCCAAAGATCTGGTCCTTGTTCCCGATAGTTTGATCGATCCGCAGTACTGCGTAGTCCTCCCGTGCAGACTGCACTTCAGAACCGGTAAAGAGCGCTAATCCGCTGGGGACGCCAGCGTCAATGAGCTCGGGGCCGTTTGGGCGCGGATATAGACCAATAAAGAGAGCGCTGGTTGGATTGACCCCTACGTTCACCAAGCCGCTGCCGTTGACCGTAGGGAGCCATCCTTGGCGGGCGTTATCGTCGGGTACGGAAATGTTGGTCGTGATACCTTTTCGTTCGCGCAGCCCTTCGTAGTTGATAAAGAAGAACGTGTGATCCTTGACGATCGGTCCTCCAAGCGTGACGCCGAACTGGTTGCGTTCGTAAGGGGGCTTGCTGAGTGTATCAAAGTAATTAGCGGCGTCTAGCGCAGCATTGCGGAAGAACTCGAAAACCGAACCGTGCAGGCTGTTAGTTCCCGACTTGGTCACAAATTGGACGTTAGCGCCACCATTGCGACCATATTCTGCACTGTAGGTGTTCAGGACCACGCGGAACTCGCGAACTGCCTCCACTCCCAACTGTGCCCCGGCGGGCCCACCGGGGGGGACATTGTAGCCCGGATCATTGATGTCGCCGCCATCGAGCGTGACGTTGTTCATTGTGGGCCGCGCGCCCTGTGCCGAAGCCTTGGACATGTTGCCTTCGCTCCAGAGACTTGATCCGCCATTGGTCGAGGGCACAACGCCGGTCTGCAACTCTGTCAATTGGAACAAGTCACGACCGTTTAGCGGAAGCTCGCTTAAGCCGGTCGTGGTGACCACGCTGCTCATCTGGGCCGTCGTAGTTTCAACTAGTGGCGTCTCTCCCACAATCGTGAGCTCTTCATTGGTAGAGCCAACTTCGAGGGTCGCGTCCAACACGACTGCCTGGTTCACCAGTAGCGTAATGTCGGTCAATCTCTTGACCTTGAAACCTGCGTGTTCGATCTTTAATTGGTAGCTACCTGCAGATAAACCGTCGACATGATAGCTACCATTGCCATCAGTCACAGTTGATCTCGCCACACCGGTTTCCAGATTGGTCGCGATGACCTTGGCGCCGACTATAACGGCACGACTTGGATCTTTCACCGTTCCCTGGATTTCGGATGAAACACTCTGTCCGGCGCTGGGCAGCGCCACTAGGCTCAGCAGAACGCAGAGGAGCAACAAAGACAGGGAACGCGTCATACCAAGCCATGAATCCTCAACCTGTTATGGCCTATGAATCGAAGATCCAAGTGACCGGATGAGAGAGATTCGGCCTAGTGGAACCCCAAAATACAGGCTCGACCGTAGAGAAACCCGCAGTCCCGAGGACACTGTTAAGACTACGAGTTCGCCAAGTCTAGCAGACTGCCAGATTCGATCCAAGCGGCAGGAATCCTGCTCTCAAATGATTTCTCATGGTAACGGATGACAGACGCGGCTGAATCTCGCTCAGGTACGCTTTCTCGTCGGGCCAAGCCACCCGGTGTGGCGTGGAACGCCATGTCCGTTTTGCGGCTTCGTGTCTTGTTTGACTGGCAGAGCGTTTTGTTTGCGATCCTCGACTTTGGGCCACGATTCGTCCCCGCTTAGCGAGCGCAATCAACCTGTGCTTCAAATTTGATAAGCCATAGTTTTGGGGGAGTCCAACGCGAAGTTTCTTGGTGGCAGTGGCTGGGGACACTGCGACCATCAATCCCGCTAAGCTCTCTGCGAAAAACTCAATTCTTTTGTTGTCGCTGGACGGACGATCTGTGCGTGGATAGTTCCACAGCTTTCTGGCGTTGAAGATCTCCCATGGGTGATCACAGAGCGCGTGGCGAAACTGAGGCATCCCCCGAACTCCGGGCACTGCGGCAGTCAACCAGTCGTAAACCTTATTCGCTGCCTCCTGTATGGAAAGACTGGCTAGCAGCGATTCATGGAAAGCTTCGGGAAGGAATAGCATGTAGCATCTTCACATCGGAATTTCTGCCAATGTTCTTTGCCGAACCTACCTGGGGCATTCTCCGAGAGATTCTAGATTCAGTTTTGTGTTTTACAGGGTTGATGCCGTGCGGGACTTTCGAGCTAGACTGATTTGATCCATCAGGGTGGGGTGGTCGCTGTCCTGCAAGCCACGAATTTTCAAGCGACTACCGGCAGTGACGGGTCAAGGATGATGCCAGTAAGTGGAATCGAAACGTCGCTGTAATGCTGAGCAATTCCCTCCAAGGAATTGGTGAGCATTACATCGCCATTCCCTTGGAACAGGCTGACGTCGCCGGTGCCCCAGCTCGTGGCCGGGCGGAGTTTCGTTGACCCTTGGGCCTTTCCTCGAGCCGAGGGGTTTACAGATTCTTTGTAGGCCTGAAACTCGCCGTCCTGCGACAATGCGAAACGCAGTAGCTCGTTTACGACGTAGTTCCGATCGTTATTCGACCACTCGCACATGAGCGCTAGCTCAGTAGCAACTGGCTCCTCGATCGATGCCTGGAGTTTGACGCGATTGATTCGACTTACGCCTTTTTCGATCTTGAACTTGCTCATGACTCTCTCTTCGGACGCTGACTCTATGACCCAGTTCGGATCAGCTTCAGATCAGTTCGAGATGCCAAACTGATCTGAGGATGACCTAGTTCTGCCCTGCGCTCTCTAGGCAAAGGGCGGGAACGACCAGCGCGTCTGCCGACGCGCGGCAGCCAGAGGTGGGGTTCTATAAAAGGGGATGTCAAGGAAAAAATACTTCCCCTTCCGCAGGAGGGGTAGCAAGTGTTCGGCATCCAGCCTCCCGTGGATGGCTACGACGCGCTCTGCCGGAGCGTTGTTTATCTCCATCGGATATCCTTCCATCTTGCTGGTCGGTCCCGCCGGCGTTCTCGTGCCTGCAAGCAGCGTGGTGGCGACTATGGGCCAGTCGGGTCGGAGGAGGCGCGCTTACGCGCTGGCCTCCGTCCGCCGCTCAAACTGTACGTGCCGATTTCCGGCATACAGCTTTCACGAAGACACCCGCGAGCGGGAGTGCGAACCGAGCGAAGGTATTAGAGAGATGAGGTTCACCAAGCCAAACTCCTCATACAGCTTCACCCGAGGCAACTGCAGCCAACCCCGGGTACGCCACCGGCGGAAACGGTGCGACCAGATGCGGCGCACGATCCAGCCGTCGAGTTTGTGGAAGAGCGTTCGGACGTGGGCTCGTTTGTAATACTCGGCCCAACCCCGCAAGGTCGGATTCAGCTCCTTTATCAGTGCCGAGGTCTTTCGCTGGGCGCTGCGTCGCGTCAACATCCGCACCCGATCCCGGAAGCGTCGGATTGATTTTCGTGTGGGATACGCAATCAGCCCTGTCGGGTTCCATCGCTGAATCATGCTGCGGGAAAGCTTGCTTTTCCCGCTGGTTCGCACGATCCGGTATCCCAGAAAATCAAACCCTTGCTGGATATGGACGATCCGCGTCTTCTGTGGATTCAATCGCACACCCAACTGTTCCAGTATCCGAGTCGCAGCTGTCAATGCAGCGCGCGCCTCAGCCACCGACTTACAGGTGATCACCCAATCGTCGGCGAACCTCGTCAGCTGATATCCTTTGCGTCGCATCTCCTGATCAAACGGCGTCAGAAGAATGTTACTGAGCAAGGGAGAAACTACTCCGCCTTGTGGAGTCCCGCGCTCGCTCGGAGAGAGTTTCCCTTGGCAGTAGCTTCCCGCCTTGAGCGTCGCCTTAATCAGACGCAGCACTCGGCTATCGGCTACCCGTTGGGCCAACAGCGTAAGTAGCTTCTCGTGGTCCACAGACCCAAAAAAGTCCTTCAAGTCTCCGTCCACAATCCACTCCCGTCCGCCGTCGATTTCTTTCCACACTTTGCGCAACGCGTCCTTTGTCGACCGCCCTCGCCGATATCCGAAGCTGGCATCATCGAATAGCGGCTCGAAGATAGGCTCCAACCGATTGAGCAGCGCCTGCTGACACACGCGATCATAGATCGCAGGAATGCCCAGCATGCGATACTCACCGGGTTTGCCCCGCTTCGGGATCCGATGTTGTCGTACCGGCAGAGGCTGATAGGTTCCCTCTCTTAGCTCTCGATGCAACCGTTCCAACTGCTGCTCCAGTTGCGCTTCGAAAGCCTCCAGTGTCTGCCCATCTACGCCCCCGCTGCCTCGGTTCGCCTTCACCTTTTCCCAGGCCATCTCCAGGTTCTTCCGCTTGTACACCTTATCCACTAATGAGTGGACCTTCCTGGCACTTGTCGGGTTGATCCAGTCCGCCAGTCTCCTCGGACGAAAATGTACGGGTATTTCACTCATGGAACTGATCCACCTTCTCGCCTTTACTTATCTGGCTTCCTCTCTCTCTTCCCAACCGTCTTCGCCGGCCGCCTTCCCCGATCCACTTCCGATCGCCGATTGCTCGGTCACACAGCTTTCACTGCGTTTGCGGTACTACACAGCCGTCCGTCTACTGGCAGAGCGTCGCTCGCCCCTTCGCTTTCGCTTATAGGTCCACTTACTCTGGTGCCACCCAGAGACTCTGTCAGTCCTCCTGAGGTCACGCGCTGTTCTTCCGTTCCGTGCCGTCCGCAATCACCTTGGTACGGTGGGTGGATGAGTACGCCTTCGCCCTCATGGTGCAGGCTCGACCTAACCCACCTTTGGCCGACCGGTTCATCACTGGGTGACCCCATTGATTACGGCCCGGAGCTTCTCCTCATGCCCTTCGGATTCCACCTCACGATGGACACCCTGCCCTCCGGAGACTGCAAGTGGTGGCTTCAGGTCCGCCTTGGCTGTATCCGACTTTCGTCTTCGTGCCCGTTTAGGCTTCTCCATACCTTCCACTTCTCCGGCCAGCGAGGCTTTCAACCCCGCTTTCGGATACCGTGCTCCTCATCCGAGCACGGGAGGGACTTCAACCCTCCTGATCAACGCGCTGCTCAGCACGCACCATGGTTCTATCTGAGACTCGAGGCCTATCGCTTTATCGGGTTGTCCGAGGGGGCATACGGTCGTTCGTGAGACTCAAGGCCTGAAACCCGCCTGGGATACTCACCCCCGAACCCTCACACTCCGTGACCGACGGACCGCGTAACGTGCTGGTTGCGTTCCGATGGCGCGGGGCGCTCAAGCTGCTTGTGGCTTTACGTGTTCGGCGTTAAACGTTTCTCCTTCCTTCCAGATCTTCAGCGTGATGGCAGCGATCTTGCGCGCCAGCGTCAGCCGTGCCATCTCCGGTTGCATGCCCTTCTCTAAGAGCCCGAGATAAAACTCACGAAAGATCCCCTCGCGGACACTGGCCATCGTTGCCGTGCTCTTGAACAGGTTCTTCAGGTCGTGGTTGTGGTTCCAGTTCAGGCCGCGAATGAGCACCGGTTTGGATTTGCGTTGCACTTGCCCGTGGACCAGGCGGTATTCGGCGCTGTCCCGCGTCTCCAGCGCCAGGCCGCAGTAGGCCCAGAACTGACGTTTCGTACGGAAGCGGTGCGGCGTCTGCACCCGGCCGATCAGCACTGCGGTCCGGACCTTCCCCAGGAACGGCACCGATTGCAGCCACTTCGTGGCCGGGTGTTTGCGGCATTCGGCAACCATCTCGCGCTTGGCCCGCAGCCGCAGTGGGTGCAGTGCGTCCAGTTCCAGGTAGAGGCACTCGGCTCGTAGCCGTAAACCTTCGCTACCTAGTTGGGTCAGATAGGATTCCCGATTCTCCGTTCGGAAGACCTTCTTGCCAGGACAATGAATAGCCCGGCTGCGGAACAACGCCTTCAACCGGCTCATGACTCGGGTTGTGTCCTCGGTGAGCGTGGCATAGCTACGCGTCCGATACTGCATCTCCAGAGCACTGTTCTCTCCGTGATACACGGCCGATAACGAGTTGTTGCGCAGCAGCTCGGCCAACTTCCGCGCGTCAATCAGATCACCTTTGTTGCCCGACTTCAGCAGAGCGTTCTTGCGCGGATTGCACACCACCAAGCGTGCCACTCGTCGTATCAAAAGGTCATAGAGCCAAGCCGAATGAGTCCCTTCTTCGAAGGTGACATGCAGCGTGCCCTGGATTCCACCGAGGAAATCCAAGATCGTCGCTGCCCGCGTCGCCAGTACCGACTGCATCATCAGCTTGCCTTCTTTATCCAGTACGGCTGCGGAGACCGTGTCGCGGTGGACATCGAGGCCGATGTATCTGACACTATCCATCAACGTGCTCCTTCTCTTCGTTGGAGTGAACTCCTCGTTGCACTCCGAGGGTAGCAGC
>Ga0207079_1141_pt1 | contig 10300 bp, 11 predicted proteins | sample Alteio_BWMinHeat_61_FD_153525 | JGI IMG/M metagenome (GOLD analysis project Ga0207079, IMG submission 153525) | Enriched cells from forest soil in Barre Woods Harvard Forest LTER site, Petersham, Massachusetts, United States -... | ecosystem: Environmental > Terrestrial > Soil > Temperate forest >...
ATCCTCATTGGGAATACAATTTGAATGTAAAATAGGAAAAATCTCAAACCAAACCTTCATCAGCCATACTCAGGTATTCGTTTCCGGCAACTATAAGGTGATCAACTAATTTGATATCCATCAACTTAGCCGATTCTTTTAGTTTACCGGTAAGCAATTTATCAGCCTCGCTGGGCTTTTTACTGCCGGATGGGTGGTTATGGGCTACAATCAGGTGATTTGCATTATATAACAGGCAATTTTTTAGGATCATCCTTATATCAGCTACCGTACCGGTTACGCCGCCACTACTGATCGTCTCTGCTTTGAGCAATTTGCATGACTGATTCAGGTAAAGCACATAAAAAACTTCATGATTCAGATCCTGCAAAAATGGGACGATGATATTAGCTGCCTGCCTGCTTGTATTTATGACGACCTTATCGGGTGCATCATAGGCTTGTCTCCGGCGCCCTAGTTCAAGTGCCGCACAAACCGTTACCGCCCTTGCCTCTCCGATACCATGTATTTTTTGCAGTTCCTCCACACCCAGCCGGCCCAAATCCCTGAGATTTTTGTCGGCCATGTCCAGCACTTCACGGGCAAGATCCAGGGCTGTACGTTTCCTGGTACCGCTATGTATCAGAATGGCCAGCAATTCGGCATCAGAGAGCGCAGCGGCTCCCTTTTGCAGCATTTTTTCGCGTGGTCGCTCGTCAGCAGACCAGTCTTTGATGGTTTTGTTATCGTTCATCAGGAAGATGAAAATACAGGAAATTTTGATTGCATGCACAAGAACAAACAGAATTGTTGTTCAACCTCTTCAGGGTTGGGCACATTTTTTATTTTTTTACCACCGGTTGCACCGGTGGCTATTGACATTTTAGCCCTTCGGGCTTTCTGTTATCAGGTGAATTATATTTAACCATCTATAAAGAATTACTCTATCGTTATCATTATACATTATTACCTTAATGATGTAATTATGGCCAATGGCTATTAACTTCGTCCTTTCAAAATAAGATCGCTTTGGCTTGCAGCTATACGTATGTACCTTATAAAGATACCGGGTTTTTCTCCCGCCTGGCCATTGATTACCTCAGCAACCATCCGGATACCCATTCGTTCTACCATTTTTCACCTGACCCGGAAGGCCTGAAGCGGGCAATAGCAGAAAGAGCTAAATATAGTGTTAACCGTAAAGCGCTTGTAGCAGCACTTAATAAGCAATATACCAACTTTACCAAATACAGCAAAACGGAAGAAAACATACAATCGTTACTGGATGAAAATACCTTCACAGTCTGCACTGCCCACCAACCCAACCTGCTTACCGGCTACCTTTATTTTATGTACAAAATACTACACGCCATAAAACTTGCCGAACAGCTTAATGAAGAATATCCGGGCAAACACTTTGTACCCGTATACTACATGGGTAGCGAAGATAACGACCTTGAGGAATTAGGCACATTCAGGTTTCGTGATTCGAAGTTCAGATGGGACGGCAATGGGCAAGCCGGAGCAGTGGGCAGGATGAATACAAAGGGGTTGAAACCTTTACTGAATGAACTTTTAAAGTTATTCGGACCGCCTGGGAAAAACTGTGATGAACTAGAAAAATTATTAACTACCTCCTACCTGAAACATAATACCATAGCAGAAGCCACGCATTACCTGGTCAATGAGTTATTCGGGCAATATGGCTTGGTAGTATTAAATCCAGATGACGCAACACTGAAGGCGGAGTTCATTCCCGTGACGGAGGATGAATTACTGCACCAACACACCTACCCTATTATTACAGACCAGATAGAAAAACTAGGCAAGAACTATAAGATACAAGCACATCCACGCCCGCTAAACCTGTTCTACCTTTCAGAACAGTTTCGGGAAAGAATAGAAAAAAACGGAGAAAAATGGACTGTAATCAATACCGATAAAGAATTTACAAAGTCTGAGATACTTAACGAACTGAAGAAAAACCCGGAGCGCTTCAGTCCGAATGTAATGCTACGCGGCCTGTTCCAGGAAACAATTTTGCCCAATGTGGCTTTTATAGGCGGCGGGGCTGAAGTGGCTTACTGGCTGCAATTAAAAACTTTGTTCGAACATTATAAGGTTTTCTTCCCTTGCATCCTTTTACGACAATCTGTGATGTGGATAAAGGCCCCACAAACCAAACTGCGTACACAACTTGAATTCAGCATCAGTGATCTATTTAAACCTGAGCAGGAACTGATAGTTGACTATATCTCCAAACATGCCTCCGATGAATGGAAAACTGACGAGGAAGCACAAGCTATTGAAGCCATATTCCGGAGCCTGGCACAAAAGGCTACCAGCCTTGACCCTACGCTAAAGGAAGGCGCTGCTGCAGCACTGACCAGGATGAAGTACCAGTTACAGACATTGGAGAAAAAAATGCTTCGCTCTGAAAAAAAGAAAATGGATATACAGATGCAACGTATCTCCCGGCTCAAAAATGCACTGTTCCCCAATAACAGTTTGCAGGAAAGAGTGGATAACTTCGCGGAGTATTATTTAGATAACGGGAGGGCTTTTTTAGGCATCATTAAAGATGGCATTAAACCATTGGCCCCTGATTTTTTGATCATTGAATAAAATGCCTGTCCTATATTTGCATAAAGCTACGTTGGTGAATAGAAAAAAATTATTGCTGTTATTATCAGGTCTGTTATTATCAAGCGCTTTTTTGACAGACTGTTCAAAAACCAAAAGCAATGCACCTATTTACGTTGTGAATTGCGCTGATTCATTGATAGGTGTGTATGCAGGTAGTGACTATTGTTCGTCTTCCAACCAACCATCTTATTCTTGCAGCATAACGGCAGCAACGCCTACAAATATCACTTTCAGCAATCTTAACGGTGCAGTAAACATTAACGGAGTGGTTGATTGCGGTAAAAATACGATCAGTATACCGTCTCAAACTTTCCCCGGTAATTTCTCTATATCCGGCACAGGCACCTATACTGCAAACAGGATCATCATCAATTGGAGCGGGCTTTCCTTAGGAAGCCCGGTAAACTGCAGCACCACTTTTACCAGGTGAGGATATGGGAATTGTTTCACGCAAACCTGCCTGCCGGCAGACAGGAACGCAATTCTCGCGTGGCTTTTTTAAGTCCGCAAAGGTATTTTGCAACACGGATTTTTGAAAGTTAAATGGTATCACTCTATAAGCGACGAATAACTCATGACCTGGTAGCCTGAGGCTGTATCAACCCGGAAGTAGTAAGTATTCGTATTTTTTACTGTACGCCTTTCCCAGCATGCGAGTAACGTATCTTTACCAACATTGGCAACCGTGTGCAACGTTTCGGACGATAAAAAAATGAATGTCCTTTGCGGTACATCGCCTTTTAATTTTGACAGGAAAATGCTTTCAACCGGGGCGCCCCAGTTCATTACTAAGGCGCTATCCAACCCCGGTACAGGCTCAGGAATGATCAGCTTTGCCAGGTTTTTCTCTTTCATTTTATTGAGCATGTTGTCTAAGATTGTCACCCTATTGGTGAATGGTATTGAGGCATGATAAATGTATCCCAGCCGTATGCAACAAATGAGTATGACAGCAATTACCGCTGTCTTCTTATTTAACTTAGGCAATACATAATAAACCAAAGGCGCACAGCAGATAATAGACAGCGGCGTATATTCGCTTTCAATATAAAACCTGCCTGAATCAAGGCCCCAGAAAGTAATGCAGACCAGCAGTAAGTACGCAGTTGCGAAAGCTATCGTCCACAGTAGCAGTAAATATTTTTTTTCTTTTATCAAACCGATAAGGCCGGCAATAAACAATAGCACAAAAAGCCAGTAATCGGAAATACAGTTTTTGATGAAAAAATGAAACTGCGGCGATGTAAATACAGCGCTGATCTTAGCCGGATGGAAATGTGTAACCACTTCTATCTTGCTGCTGTCATAACCACTGTGCGTACCCTGATAATACTTAAGCCATGCCAGCACGAGCAATATGCCTGTATAAACGAATGACACCACGCGAGTGTATGGCCAATATGTTTTATCTATCCAGTAAAAGAACCAGAGATAAACAGCCGCTGCCATAACCAACGGATGTGTCCATATAGCCAGGTAAAAGGATGCTGCAAATAAAGGCACCGTAAAAATGAGCGGCCGATTTTTTGAAGCAGTGAAGAAATTGATTGCGAAAGCTAACATAAGCCATGCTATGCCCTGATGCACCTCATTATTCGGCCAGTAGTACGTATCGCTGACAAACAAGGTAAGGTATAAACCAAATAATATAGCCAAGCCATAATTCCTGTATATAAAAACGAGCAACAATACTACCATTAAATAAAAGAGATAAAAGCTGGCTGAGTATAGAACAAGCAACAAACGAAAGGGCAGATGTAACTTCGAACCCAGCAAAGGAACCATCTGTGTTATAAAAGAGCCGATACGGTTTTCTTCGATATGCAAATGGCCGTCATTAACGATACGGAAAAAAACATGCGGTGCATCAATGAACAACATGCGCTGCTTATAATAAATGACAGCACCTGCCAGTAAAAAAAACAAAAGCACAGGTATGACGAGCGCTGCTGCTTTCAATGGATTATTTTCCCTCAATATAGGCTGATCTCTACCAGACATTTATGGTGTAAATGTAAAAATTAATGCTTCCAAAATGTATGTGTTGTTAATAATGCCTGCATAAATATCGGTAATAATAAATAAGGCATAATTTTTGTGTGCTATATTTGCATAAAAACACACTCATATGAAACGTACACTATTATTCGTTTTTGTTGCAGCAACAGTATTCTCCAACCAAACAGAGGCTCAAATACCCGGTGTGAAAAAAGTGACCAGCATCATACCCAAAGTAATGTTTGGCGTGAAGGTGGGCGCTAATTTCAATGAAATGTCAAGCTCTACCGTTTGGAGCCAATCTTATAAAGGTGGTTTTGTTGGTGGAGTGTTTTTAGGGCTTCATGGAAAGAAACTTGGGGTGCAAGGGGAAGCGCTTATTCATACTGCGAAATTTGCGTACAATATTTCATCCAGTAATTATATAAGCACAGTTAATCTTGATGTACCAGTTTTAGTTGAGTATAAAATCATTCCCCGTTTATGGGCGCAATTAGGGCCTCAATTCACAAGCGTTCTTTCAAAAACAGATCATAGTACAGGCATTTCAAATTCCCTTGCAACAACTGATTTTTCCGGTGTCATGGGACTACAAGGCATATTGCCGCTTCATTTGGTCGTTGGTGCACGTTATATACTTGGCTTAGTTGATCAGAATTCTAAGTCTATACAAGGTGTCACCGGCACATGGAAAAACCGGTCATTCCAGATATCCTTAGGATTCCGGTTCATGTAATTATATTTGTACTCTTCAATTTAAACACACACATTTTGAAACGAATACTATCATTCGCAGTATTGTTGCTTGCATTACTCTTTGCAAACAGTGCAAAAGCTCAATTATTATACGGAGACCTTAATAAGCACAGGGATAGCACCTATGTAAAGGATAGTACTCTTCCCAAGGGAGAATTTGGCATAAAGCTTGGCGCTAATACCCAAAGCATTTCGGGTGAAACATGGGAGCATAATTACAATACGGGCATCTCAGGTGGCATTTGGGCAAGGGTACACAAAAACAAGACAGGCGTCCGAGTAGAAGCCTTATTGAGCACTTTCCGGATCAACTCAGCGGCGCTCACTGACTCTACCGGCAATAAGTATTATGCTATAGCTGATTCAGTTGGGAATAAGGGGGATTTCCGCGGCACTTACCTGGACATACCTTTGATTTTCGAATATAGCATTCTTCCAAAACTTATTGTTCATGCCGGGATTCAATATAGTGCATTGTTATCTCTTAATAAACTGACTAACATAAACGGCAGCTATATAACACTATTTCACCAGGGAGAACTTGCAGGATTGTTAGGTGTTGAAGTACAACTGCCGCTAAATATATCGGTTGGCGGCCGATATAAATATGGGTTCAGCAATGTAAACAATACCACAGCGAATAATAGCGGAGCGACAGCTTTTCCAGGTAGTTGGAAAACAAATGCGTTTCAAGTATACGCTTGCTATAAAATCAAGTAACTAACACTATTGAAAAAGCCGTCTCGCAAAAGGGACGGCTTTTTATTTTAAAAGAAAATTATTTGCAACTTATGTAATGGTGCTGCTCTTAATTAACAATCAAAGTGTTATCGCACCAATGTAGGTGTAAATAAATGATTGGGGCAACCATATTTTTTTGACCCATTACATGAAGATAACAGTGCAAGAACAATAATGGCTAAAACAGGGACTATACGCCTGAAGTTTGAAAATAGCTGCATACGTTATAATTATAAATAGTAAAAGCTCGTTTAACTTTGAACGAAGTTAGGAAAAAAATATGAAAAACATCCATTTTATAGCTATAGGGGGTGCCATCATGCATCAACTAGCCCTTGCACTATACCGACAGGGTTATAATATAACTGGAAGTGACGATGAGATCACAGACCCGGCGAAGAGCAATTTAATGGCAGCAGGGCTACTTCCTGAAAAATTTGGCTGGTATCCTGAAAAAATAACTTCGAGTGTAGATGCGATAGTATTAGGCATGCACGCCAAAGCAGATAACCCTGAATTATTGGCGGCGAAAAAAACAGGCATTTCTATATATTCTTTTCCTCAATACGTATACGAGGTCAGCAAAAACAAAAAAAGAGTGGTAGTTGCAGGCAGTCATGGCAAAACCACAATCACCTCTATGATCATGCACATACTTAAACACGAGGGTTTAGACTTTGATTACCTGGTAGGCGCGCGGGTGGCGGGTTTTGATCAATCAGTGCGGCTATCCGATGCTCCAATCATCGTTTTAGAAGGAGACGAATACCCTGCATCAGTGGAAGAAAAAAGGCCTAAAATATTTTTTTACCATCCGCACATCAGCGTATTAAGTGGCATTGCGTGGGACCATATCAACGTATTCCCGACTTACGAGATCTATTTTAACCAGTTTGAACAATATCTGCAAGGTATGGATAATGGTGTCAAGCTGTTTTACAATAGTGAGGACAGCGAAGTAAGAAGGGTGATAGCCACATCAGGCAGCAAGTTATTGGTGGCACCCTATGAAACTCCTCCGTTTCATTACGAAGATGGCTTCCCCATAATGGATACGACAGCAGGACCGGTAAAAGTATCAGTTTTCGGAAGGCACAACCTGCTGAACATGCAGGCCGCTATTGATGTATGCATGGAACTGGGCGTAGCTGAAAAAGATTGTTATACTGCTATTGCATCCTTTACCGGTGCGGCACGCAGGCTGGAAAAAATAAAGGAAGAAAAAGGATTGTTGGTGTACCGTGATTTCGCACATGCACCCAGCAAGTTGAAGGCTACATTGAATGCCGTCAGGGAGGCTTATGCCGGGCATCGCCTTATAGCGTGTTTTGAATTGCATACATTCAGCAGCCTGAATGAGCAATTCCTCTCGGAATATGGGCATAGTATGGATGCAGCAGATGACGCCATTATTTACTTCAGCCACCATGCTTTAACCCTAAAAGGTTTACCCAACCTAGACCCCGGAACCGTGAAGAAATATTTTGCCCGGAACGACGTTCATGTTATAGATGAAAAAACTAAATTGGAAGAAACAGTTAATAATATGATCGCAACTAAAGCAACTGATGGCAGTGGTATGAATATACCTGTGTTTTTATTGCTGATGAGCTCAGGAACATTCGATGGAATTGACTGGAATAGCGTAAGTTCGCAGTAATTTTACAAGATCACACATGTCAAAACTTACTTTAAAAAGACCTATTATTTTTTTCGACCTGGAAACTACAGGAACAGACCCTGCTAAAGACCGTATAGTAGAACTGGCTTTGGTAAAGCTATCACCCGATGGGAAACGTGAAAAATTCACCAAGCGTTTAAATCCCGGCATGCCTATACCGCCAGAAGTTACACTGATACACGGGATTTCAGACGAAGACGTAAAAAATTGCCAATCGTTCAAACAAATTGCCCATACCTTATATGACTGGATGCGCGGCAGCGACCTTGGTGGCTACAGTTCCAGCAAATTCGACCTACCATTGCTGGCAGAAGAGTTTTTGCGCGTGGGTATTAATGTGGACTTTACGGAACGACACATGGTAGATGTGCAGCAAATATTCTTTAAGATGGAAGCCCGCACCCTCAGTGCTGCTTACAGTTTTTATTGCCATAAACAACTGGAAAATGCGCATAGTGCCGAAGCAGATATAAACGCAACAATAGAAGTACTGGAAGCCCAGTTGGAAAGATATACGGACATTGGCAACGATGTTGTAACACTCCACCAATTTACCCATACTGACGAATACGTGGATTACGCACGCCGCATCATTATGAAAGACGGCCATCCTGTGTTCAATTTTGGGAAGCATAAAGGGCGGAAAGTAGAGGATATTTTCAATGCTGAGCCTCAATATTATGACTGGATGATGCAGGCCGACTTTGCGTTGCACACCAAACAAAAAATATCTGAAATATTAAACAGAATGAAATTGAAAAAAGCCGGGTTGAAACCCTGAACTATAGCTTTGCCAAGGCCCCCCAGGGCGCAATTTTATTAAAACAAAAAACTTTAGCAAATAATTTTAACATAAATCATTACATTATCATTATTTTGCCATCTAATTTTTTAGCCTGATTGAACAAACTTGTAATTATACCGACCTATAACGAAAAGGAGAATATCGAAAAGATCGCACGCAAAGTGTTTTCACTACCCGGTGATTTTCATTTGCTTGTGGTTGATGATGGTTCACCAGACGGTACTGCCGATATAATAAAAGGCCTGCAGCAAGAGTTCGGCGGGCGCTTGCATATACTGGAGCGAAAGGGAAAACTGGGCTTAGGTACAGCGTATATTGCCGGGTTCAAATGGGCATTGGAGCGCGATTACGAATATATCTTTGAAATGGATGCCGACTTTTCTCACAACCCTGACGACCTGCCCCGGCTTTACGAAGCTTGTGCCAAAGGCGCAGACGTGGTAGTGGGCTCCCGTTATACGACTGGCGGCAAGGTGGTAAACTGGCCATGGGACCGCATTTTCATTTCAAAAGGAGGTGCGCTATATACCAGGCTCATATTATGGATGCCTGTAAACGATCCCACTGCAGGTTTTGTATGCTATAATCGCAAAGTATTAACCACCATTCCGCTTGATGAGGTGCATTTTGTAGGTTATGCTTTCCAGATAGAAATGAAATACCGCGCATGGCGGCTAGGCTATAAAATAATGGAAGTTCCCATCACTTTCCAGGACCGCATTGAAGGCGTATCTAAAATGAGCAGTAACATCATCAAGGAGGCAATGATAGGCGTGTGGAAAATGAAGGGGTTTTAGCCAATACCCTACCCGATGGTCCCCAATTTTTTTCCTGCATGCGGCCCTTCCGAAAACAATAAATCTAATATGCTGAGGTTGGGTACAAACTCTATCCTGTCTTCAAATACCTGGTAGTATTTCGGAAGCTTTTCCGGTTGTTCTTTCGCATTCCGCAGGTCAATTACACCTGGTGGGTAGTCTTTCCGGTAAACATCCATTTCCTGTATCTTAAATCCCATTTGCAACTGTTGTTTCACCCATTCTATACCTGCCCGGTTAAAATCTATAAGATAGGTAAATGGTGTTTCAAATAAAACGCTTAAACTTTTTTCATAGTGATCAAAATACGGAGACCGTTTATATACCGACACCAATGTGCGCCAATGCTGTGTTTGCCAGCGTGCCTCATTATATATTTGCACCTCAGCCATTGGTGAATGTTGATCACGGCCGCTGACAAGTGGCACAGTCAGCAACACAGCATTATTAGCCCCCGATATACGATACCTGTTCCTGAAACTCATCTTTTGGAAATGTTCTGCAGCATCCAGTATTACTATATCTGACATAGCGATACGGCTCCACCAATTTATATTAGGAAAAGTAAGAAACGAAGAAACAACCGTCATCAGGGCAAATGTAAAAACAAAACCGTTAGCCTCCGCGGGCCTCTCCCCGTGAGGAGTGATGATACTCAGCGGTTTTAACAACATTATAAGAGCCGATAACCCTTTGCGGGGTATATTTGTGCAAAATAAACACACAATGCGAAAGCTGGGAATATGCATCTCCCTTTTATTTATCGCTATCCATGCTATTGCTATCGATGCGGTGGTATCGCACACTATTTTTTACCGGCCAGACCCTGCCCAAAAGGGAAAACTATCTCCTTATGTTGAAATATCATGGCAGGTA
>Ga0207079_1137_pt2 | contig 10280 bp, 8 predicted proteins | sample Alteio_BWMinHeat_61_FD_153525 | JGI IMG/M metagenome (GOLD analysis project Ga0207079, IMG submission 153525) | Enriched cells from forest soil in Barre Woods Harvard Forest LTER site, Petersham, Massachusetts, United States -... | ecosystem: Environmental > Terrestrial > Soil > Temperate forest >...
TTTTTATGCTATGGACCGCGATAAGCGCTGGGAGCGGGTAAAGGTAGCTTATGATGCGCTGACCAGGGGCGTGGGTTTGCATACGCAAAGGTACGGAAGAATGGAATTGCGAATAAAAGGGTTGTGCTTTTATATAAATACAAATTGAATAGACCTGGAAGGCTTTAATGTTAATAGCCCTGAGTGAAACTCAGGGTATAAAGGTGTTTCGTACCAACCCTGAATGGGTTGAATGTTACACGTGTTCTCGATTTTGATGTTCGATATGTATTATACAATATTTTTTATCTTTATGAAAACACCCTGTATGAAAAAAGCCATAATTCTGCTTCTCTTTAGCTTTTTGAATATATGCTTTTCATCTGCACAGGATACACTGCGGAACCCTTGCCGGGACAAAACTCATGAAGACATTCAAAAAACAATAGCACAGTACAGACAACTGCTGCTACAACAACCTGGGAACCAGAAATTGCATTATGAGCTGGGTATGTGCTACTGGAAACTTCACGATCCTACTACTGCCCTTCGCTATTTTGACACAGTCATATCTTTAAACCCCCACTACGGCGCCGTATTTTCCAATAGAGGGCTGTGCAAGTATTTTTTAAAAGATACGATCGGTGCTTGCGAAGACTTCAAAAAGTGTATCGAATATGATAAGGACTATGACAATGAGATAGGTAGCAAAAGTTTGAGCCAATATATTAAAGAGCATTGCAAATAAAAATATCCGAAAAAATTCACATCCCGCAGGCAACCTTTTCCCATCAACCCGCATATAATTTAAGTATAAACGCACTTTTAGGTTTTAACTTTTGACTTTTAACTTAAACATTTGACCGAGCAAAGAGCCATAGAGGGATGTAAAAAACAAGACCGTATATCCCAGAAGTATTTATTCGATGCTTATTCGGATGGTATGCTCATGGTGTGTATGCGCTACGTGAAACACCTGCCCGATGCGGAAGAATTAATGCTCAATGGCTTTTACAATTTCTTCAGGACAATAGACAGGTTCGTCTATACCGACAAAGGAAGTATAAACGCATGGCTCAGAAAAATAATGGTGAACGAATGCCTCATGTTTCTCAGGAAGAAACAGGGAATGAAAATAACTAACGAAGAGCACGCCGCAGAAATAGGTATAGATGACGGGCAAATAGGTAGGATGAACACCAACGAAATATTCCAGTTGATATTAGCATTGCCCGTAGGCTACCGCACCGTGTTCAACCTGTTTGTAGTGGAAGGGTACAGCCATAAAGAAATAGCCGCCTTACTGGATGTAACAGAGGGTACATCTAAATCACAGTTGAATAAAGCAAGAATACAATTACAAAAAGTGATGAAAGAAAAAAAGATGTTACTATGAAACAAGAAGACAAAGAGATAAAGCAGAAAATCGAAGCACTGAACACATTGTCTGGCGGCATCGTTTTCGGCAAAGAGGAAGCATGGGATAAGCTGCAAACCCGCCTCAATAAAAAGCCCGTAAAAAAAATACCTGTCATCTATTGGCTGGCAGCGGCCGTATTACTGCTCATGTGTGGCATACTAGCCCTATATAATCAGCCCGCAAAAGAAGTGGCAAAGAAAGAACTCATTATAAGAGAAGAAATAAAAACCGCACCGCCCATACAAGAGCCTGCACCCACGCAAGTGGAAAACGTAATCCTGCAAAACATTCAGCCCCAGATAAAAGAAAAACATAAGCGTGCAATGACGGACGTTCCTGCTGAAGTTACAGATGTACAGCAAGTGCAGTCCATACTTACTGCCCTTGAAAAACAAACAACAGACATCACAGTGGTAACAGGAGTAACCCCTCCGTTAGCAGTAAAGAAACCCATGAAAGTAGTAAGTATATATGATCTGGAAAACAAGAATAACCAACAGAACGTAGCTACATCACTGATTGATAATACTTCACCCGGAGTTGACTTAAACAAAATAAGAGTGGTACATATTAATGAGGTAGAAAGAGAAGTAAATGAATTTATACGAATACGCAAGGAAAGTGGGTTTGCACAGCATTATCCTCTTTTCAGGCATCCCACTGATGAAGACTATCAAAACAGGCATGAATACCACCCGCAATACAACCTTCTTAAAAACATGTTCAACCCCCAAAACTGATCAAATGAAAAGTCTGATTTTAACTACCGCGCTTATCCTAATAAACCTGCAAGGAAAGCTCTATTCGCAATCTTACCTCGCAAAACAAATGAGCAAAAGCAAAACAGAAGCTACGTTTAATGCAAATGAAAACCTCATTAACATACGGGATTTTGTAGTGTTGAAAGAAGGAAGAATGATATTGGAACTTAGCGATGTCACGGACTATCAAAACTTCAGGAATATGGATTCCCTGTTAGCTACGCTCATGAAAGACATTGTTTTTTACAAAGACTCGCTTGCAGCAGACCCTACCGGGCATGTGCGTATTGACTATGTTATTAATTCAGATTATTCTTTTAAAAAGATTCGCTTCAAAAAGTACCCCTCTGATGGAAATATTTTCATGAACCAGAACGGCGAGGTATCAAAGTTAAAATTTGAGCATGATACCGTGCGCATCATCATTCAATGTTCCAAACCCGGAATATCACGCAAAGCTAATCCATGCATGATACCGTATTCCGTTCAGACTACATTCCTGCTTGGCAACTATTACGATGTTGATCGCATAATTGCTGACAATGCGTTAAAAGGAATTATAGATACACTTGAAAAAGAATCACAGCCAAAACAAAAAAAGAAACAACACTTTCCTGATCCGGTAACGATTATTTACAATCCTTATTACAGTGGGCCAGGACGTTTCTCGAAATTCAGCATCCTGCTCGACAATGAATATGATTACGTTCTACGCCGTAAAAGTAATAAATCCCTCACGGCAAACGTAACCATTGGCGCAGGCCTGATACGAAACACAATTACACCAATGGCAGATTTTGGTATTCAGTACAACAGGTACTGGAACAACAATCACAACATATTCAGGCTTTCAGCTTCGCCTTATTATTTCTTCGATAAAGATGAAAACGGTAATTACAAAGTGAACAATAACTGGTTTGTAAATATTGACATGGGCAGTATCTATGAACAAAATGCCCCAGGTTGGTTTGGAAAAGAATGTACCATCGGGCTTGGATATCTTTTTTATCAGCAAGGTGGCTATTTTAAAAACACCACTTTTAAAATATTCACAGACCTGCAGGTTATTCCATGGATCACCATTGTGCCGGAAGTGATAGTTACTGACAACTTCAAACAATTTTTCCCGGGCGTTACGCTAAAAGTCTTTTAGGTACATTTGGTTAAACAAAACAAGGCTTATGAAGAAAAAAGAGCTGTTATTTATTTTTACTTTTTTCTTCATAAGCCCATCGTTTGCCCAACAGGTATCCCTGAAAAAAGACACCATCCTTGTCGGCAACAAGCCATTTGCACTACTTCAGGAGAACGTAGGAAAACGTAAACATTGCTATATTAATTCATTCAATGGAGACCAGTTAATAGAAGTGCATAACGCCCGCATTGAGATAAAAGGAAAACCTGCCGATGTGGTTACTTTCTTAAACGACAAAAGGCAGGCTATGGTAGTTAAACAAAACCCTTTCCCCCTGTTACTTATCAAAGAACTGGTTAAACACAATATTATAATCAACGGCATCGTTATTGATACTCATGCTGAAACCCTGTTCATCAATATCCACCAACTGCCTGAAGGCTATACCGATATAGAGCAGTTGATCGAGTATTGACTGCACATGTTTGGATTACTTAGAAAACAATATTAGTTTTAAATTACAATAAACAATTTTTTATGAAACAGTTCGGCTCCTACATCTTGCAAATGATTGCAATATCTATTCTTGCAGGCAATGTTGTTTACGCACAAAACAATCTGTTTATACCGGGTCCTTTTCAGCCCGCTAAAATAAAGGCCGTTGACCTGACAAAAAATGAACCCTTAGCAAAAACAGGTTATCTCGTTGGAGCTTATGTCTGGGATGTCACTGTGGTCTCAGAGCCACAAACAGCCGAGGATGTTGACAAATTAGTACCACAGGATACCTACGCGCTTCCCTGGGCTGCTATATCAGAAAGAAATATTGTATGGACAAAACGAGTATGGCGCACTATTGATACCCGTGGAAGTAAAAACAACGCGCTCTCCAATAACCCCGAGATACATGGGATCCAAAAATTACCTATCATCCTGTTAACGGGATTTATTCACGGAAAATACAAAGCCTATAGCGCTGATGATGACCGCTTCACCACTGAACTAACAGGAGAACAGGTACTTACATTGCTTGCCAAAAAAACAAGCGCACACCCCGGATCAGAAAACTCCAGCTTTGATCCCGATAAGATCAATAAATTCCGCATAAAGGAAGATTGGCTTTATTTAGATACACAAAAAATTTGGGTAGTGCGCATTGTTGGCATTGCGCCGGTGCGGGAGATTACCGCATCTAACGGCACTGTAACAGACAAGCCGTTATTCTGGCTATACTACCCCGACATCCGAAATTATCTCTCACAGCAAGCGGTTTATACTTCCGGTAAGAATGTAGCTGAATATAACTGGGACAAACTATTTGAAGGCCGTGATTTCTACGGAAAAATTGACAAAGTTTCCGACAACAGCACGTCCCACAACTCGCAGTACATTATTATCCGCAATCCCCGCGACATAACCAGGTAACTCAACACAGCGAGAAATAGAAATACACCACCCCTTTAGGTCGGGGTTTATCCCACTTTTTTGGGTTTAGCCACAGGCTTCGCTTTAGCAGCAACCGATCCTCCCTTCTTAGCAAAGAGCAATGTAACCTTATTGAAATCCGATGCTGTATTGATCACTTCCCTGAACCGCTCATAGTCAGCAACCGGGAAGTGTATGGTCGGATAATTTTCAGTTATGGTCACCACCAGTTTATCACCGTTCTTTTTATCAGTGATCAGTTCATAATTTGACTTAAAGCTGATGAGCGATACCAGGTTCCTACCCACATATTCAGCCTCCAGGCGCGTATCTTCAGGGTTCAGTATTTTGTAGCCCTTGGGTATATTCACTGTTATGGTGCGGGTTAACGAATGAGGATAAAGCATGTCAATAGGGAGCATGCGTTTTTTTTCCGTATACAATTCCTGTTGCGGCCCTATTATCTCCCCTATATTCAGCAAATATTCCTTGCCTGCTTTTTCCACCAGGTGGTTTGCGTTTACCGTAGCCGTGATCTCTAATGGTTTATTGTTATAGTAGTTATCGAGGCCTTCATTGGTAATGGTATACTTTTCTATGTCCTTGTGCTTGCCTGCTATCGTTACTATTTTATCTACCAGGTCGTCTTGTTTATCTTTTGTTTCCAGCAGCAGGGTTTTTCTGAGATCTGTTGCCGCATAGCCTGTATAAGAATAAGAAATGTCTACCTGCGCATCCATATCATTATTAAAGGTTACAGCAGCGGCAATATTTTGCTGGTTATCAGCCATGCCAAGCGGCGTTATTTTTCTTACTTCCATAAGCGGCCCTGTCACCGGGCCTTTAGGCGGGATCATGCAGAACACCCCTTTTTCATACGCCACTGCACTGGGTACCATTGGGCACCGGTAATAAACACTCGTAGGCGAAAGGAATTTTTTCTGGTCGGGGAAATAAAACAGGTAGTCATCCATATTGTCCCAGTTCTCAAATTTACTGTCGAAACGGTGCTCTGTGCGGTTGCCGGCTGAGCCCAGCTCATGCTTCACCAATGCCTGTGTAAGGCATGCCGCAAACAACTTGATGTAGCCTCTTGACGTAGCTGCTTTTTTGGTGATGATACTATCCAGCATATCGCCCCGGTCATAATCAAGTAAAGTATATTGCACTATATTGTTTTTTATGCCGCTCTCTATCTTTCTTATGTTTTCCATTTCGTTTCCTCCGGGGTGCACGCCAAGCTCTGTGAGGTAACTATTCACCGCTTTTCTTTCTGTGTCATTTATTTTATAGTATTCGTTAAACATGGTTCTTGCCATTACGTCCCACGTATTCTCTCTCATCATCGTATCGTTGGCATTTACATTAATATAGTGGCGCAGCCGGTACTCTACGCGCATGCAATTCACATCATAAAAACTATTCGGCTCACGACGCAGCGCAGGTACGTCACTAAGAGACACATTAATATACCGCCTGTTGTTATCGGCCGTCTCACTTACATTCGGGAAGCCATTATACCCCTTCTCATCGAAGGTTAGTTTTTTAGGATAAGACATGCTGAAATGAGCCTTCAGAATAGGTACAGGAGCCTGGAACACTTCGCTTCCGAAATCGCCCCCACGCATTATTTCTTTAACCAGCAATTCTATTTCCGCGTCCTTTGCAACACCCTCCATAGCGATCACTATTTTATGATGGCCATATTCATCCCTCGTCACTTTTATCATGTCCTTGGCTATGTCCTGCACCTTGCCATTCGGCATTATAGTGCGCGCCTTTATAGATGGCACCCTGGTATGGCTGCCTACCGAGAAGCCTATAGCGTTAAAAGACTCTATGCCCTTCTCATCCAGCACCTTTACTATCCTATGCACGGTGTAGTACGCATCGATATACCCTCCTTCAAACAGGTAATCAAGGCCTATATCCTGTAGCACTATCAGGGCAGGTTCTTTGGCATATTCAGGGGGCACAGGATGGAGTATTGGCTTATCCACCCATTCCTCTTCCTTAGGTTTCCAGTTCAGTTTCTTTTGCTGAGCGGTTACAGTTACGCACGCTGCAAAAGAAAAGAGAGCAATTGCGATTAGTCTTTTCATAAATACTGATTAGTTGGTCGTTAGCACTACAGATTCTTTGTATATTTTTTTCAGTCCGTCAACCATTTTATTATTGTCGGCAAATTTGTCGGCGCTGATAGCCGTTGTGTTCAATACATATTCCTTGGTGAGCGTTATTTTGTCCTTGTCTGCTTTATAGGAAACATAATAATTCCACATCCCGTCTTCGGAATTCGTTTGCGTCGCAGGTAAGTATTTTACCTTCCAACCCTTCGGAATGTTGAGCACCACCACTTCTTTATGCGTGTTCTTATACTCAAAATAAGCCGGCACCGCACGGTCTTTGGTTTCTATATTGGCGTCTTTAAAGTAGTGCAGTACATTCATATTCACTATGCACTGTTTGCCCACCTGGTGCACATAATTATCCACCACAAAATCCGCGTTTACGGTCACATCCTTGTCGCCTGTCTTACCTGCATGTATATCGTACTTGTTCTGCACATACTTGTTCGATCCTCTTTCTGTGATGGCTCTTACCGCTTTTTCCTTATCATCATCCTTCTTATTGTACATCAGCATATAACCCAGCCTCCATGCGTCATACCCTTTATACCACTGCTTTACAGATCCCGTTATCTTGTTCCCGTCTATGCTGATGAATGTGCTGTCCACACTCATGTTTTTCTCAGCGCTTTCCACGGGTATTTTCACTATCTCATATTTATCCTGGTCTATGGATATCAAAGCTTCCTTGCCTTGAATATCATGCCTGTTGCATCCCAGTGGCAGCATCTTGTTGGTGCCGTCTATGAATACCCACTTGCCGTCAATTTTTGCTGCGCAGATCATGTGGTTAAATAACCTGTTCAGTGGAATATCGCTATGCTCATAAGGCAGGTCGGTCGTTCCTATCCAGGTAAGGTGAGCTTCAATACCGGCTGTGCGGCACATAGCCACAGTAATGGCAGCCATGTCTTTGCAATCCCCGTACTTTCTTTTGAACACCGTATCGGCAGGACGGGGAACAAAACCTTCCAGTCCGTTCTCAAATGCTATATAGTGTATGTTATCCTGCACCCATTTATAGATGTGCGCTGCTTTATCTTTTTGAGTTACATCATTTTGGATCAGTTCGGCCACCGTCTTTGTAAGGAAGGTATCCAGCTTCATGTCCTTGCTGCGCACATAATTATACAGGTACTTGTAGAGGTCATCGGCATTATTGGTCAGCACCGAATCCTTGCTTGCCCCGTCAAGCTTAAATGAAACGATATAAGGAATTACATGCGGTATGTAGTAATACGCCGAAGGCACATTGGCAAATGATTTGAATGCAGGCATATCTGTAGCGGTAAACCGGTAATATATTTTGCCATTCTTCTCCTCTTTCGTCTGCTTTATTTTAGAGCTGTTCTCTCCCTTCAGCACAAAATTCATTTTCACGGTGGCCGGTGTCACTACTTCATAAGTTGCTTTGGCAACAGGCAGGTTCTCATAATCATCCTCAAATTCAAAAGACGGCAGCATATGAACATCAGGATATTCCCTGGCATACTTTGTTTCGGTCACTGCATTTTTTGTCAATCCTGAATAATAGGCTACCACATACCGCAGGTCGTCATAAAATATATAGCTGCGCGGGCTGCCGCTGCCAAACGTCCCGCAGTTCACTTTTTTGTAGGTTCTCCCCCTGGCGGGCAGGTAAGCGTTTCCGCTGCAGGTGCTGAGGTCGCTGAAGTCGCTGTAATAAAAATAATCCATGTTATAATTACTCAGCGACTGGTCGCTGATAAACAGCTTTTCCAGTGTGGTGTAACTGTTCGCCACAAGGCTGCCATCCTCTATAGTTATCACCAGTTGCTCTTTGATATCAGAGTACACAGCGTGTTCGTTTTTGTATTTCACGGCAAGGCTGTCAAATTTATCCCTGTCCTGCCCATACAGCATCCCGGCTATCATGGTCATAGCCATAAAAAAGCCGGCCGGTTTACTCAGTCGTTTTAAAAATTGTTTTCTCCGCTTCATTTCCTACAGTTTAGTACTTAAAAAAATAATCAGGTCAAGTATAAATATAATATAAAATGGAATAGCCGCCTTGTTTTCAGCTATTTATTTTATCATCTTTTACGAGCTCCTTTGCTAATAAAATCCTAAAATAAAAAATATTTCGCAGCAAAGTTACAGGCTGGTATTGTATAATCAGTAACTTAGTGTAAGATGTTGGTCATTTTCTTACATTCATAAAATTGCTTTATTATGAAAACCAAACTGTTTACGCTCGTTATTGTTTGTCTCTTCTTGTCCACCGGCGCATGGGCTTCCCGCATACTGATACCAATGGATGCGCATACACAGGCAAACCACCTGAAAGCCTACGGCATTGCCTATGCAGCTATGCAGCAGGGCATAAAGGTCGACTGGCTCCTGAATTACAAAGGCGGCAGCTTCGCCATGGAGGGTGACAAAGACATGCAGGATCTTTGCAAGCAGCGCGGTGTCACCTATATAAAAATGAGCAATAAGCAATACGACGCCATTGTTAAACAGGTAACAGACCCCACTTTCAACGGCAAGGTGGTAACACTGGAAAAAGCACCCAAAATAGCCGTCTATACGCCATCAAACAAAAAACCATGGGACGATGCCGTGACTATGGCACTCACTTATGCCGAAATTCCATTCGACAAGATCTACGTGGACGAAGTGCTTGCCGGCGACCTCAGCAAGTATGACTGGGTGCACCTGTTTCACGAAGATTTTACCGGGCAGTACGGCAAGTTCTGGGCTTCGTTCCGTAACGACGATTGGTATAAAAATGATAAGGCTGCCATGGAAGCCCTTGCCACTAAACACGGTTTTCAAAAAGTATCGCAGATGCAACTGGCCGTCGTTAAGAAAATTAAAGACTTCGTAGCCGATGGCGGCAATATGTTTGCCATGTGCTCTGCTACCCAATCCTTCGATATAGCCCTCGCCGCCGAAGGCGTGGACATTTGCGATGTACAATTCGACGGTGATGCTCCCGGCGTGGACATTCAAAGCAAACTCGATTTTTCAAAATGCCTTGCCTTTAAAGATTTTAAGATTGCTCAAAATCCATACGAATATGCGCTGTCCGATATTGACAACACCTATTACCGTGTGTTACCTGGCCCGCAGACCAGCAGGGACAGGCAGTCCATGCAAACTTCCTATACTAAGTATGATTTCTTCACTTTGACCACTCCCCCGGCGAAGTTCGACCCGGTACCTGCCATGCTTACCCAAAACCATACAACAATTATTAATGGTTTCATGGGGCAAACCACCGCTTTCCGTAAAGAAGTGCTGAAACCCGGCGTAGAAGTATTAGGCGACTTTGCCAAATGCAACGAAGCACGCTACATACATGGCGAATTCGGCAAAGGCTCCTGGACATTCCTCGGCGGCCACGATCCTGAAGCATACCAACACTTGGTAAACGATCCTCCTACTGACCTCAGCCTGCACCCAAA
>Ga0207079_1146_pt1 | contig 10240 bp, 12 predicted proteins | sample Alteio_BWMinHeat_61_FD_153525 | JGI IMG/M metagenome (GOLD analysis project Ga0207079, IMG submission 153525) | Enriched cells from forest soil in Barre Woods Harvard Forest LTER site, Petersham, Massachusetts, United States -... | ecosystem: Environmental > Terrestrial > Soil > Temperate forest >...
CGATGAAGCCTGGCAAAATCAAGTACCGATTTCCATAAGTCGTAACCGAAAAATCGCTGCTCAAAGCCGACTTGTGTTCATTGTACGACCCAAAAAGAGTGATCACGCCGTCCTCTATGAGGATTAACGCGTCGGATCCGTAATGCAGCGCGTTGTAGCCGAAATGAAATGGATCGGCTATGGAACGTAATCGTCGGTCCTCGAATCCCCATCTTCTTCGAGAGCGCACGCATTGTTTACTTGATCTCCCAAGCGACTTAACCTAACGCGGACGGGATATGAGATAGACTTCCCATCTAGAATTGCGTTTCAGGTAATGTATACACGTCACGAATTAATGCAAGCCTTGGCGATCCGCGATCAACGTCGGTACGACCATTTTCTCTAAAGGGTCAAGGGGCGACGGCTCGTTTGTGAGCGATATTGACACCTGTCAAGTGCTCACGTTCTCTACGTGCTCATGTGGCACTTAATGGGGTCAGCTGAGTGCGGAGCGGTTCGGTTGAAATCGCAGTCGGCCAAATTGACCGCATGTAACAGAAGCGGCGCCGTCATCTGCTCCCTTCCTGAGGCGTCGCGCCGCTCGGCAGCTCGGTTTCGACCTCCTGTCCGGCTAGTGCTGCTCGGCTACGGCCGGTTTGAACTCGGCAGGGGTAGTCGGACGCCGAACACCACCGCACAAGACCGCGGATCTGGTTTTCTAGAGTGGCCGCTGGCCGGCAGCTTCTTGCGAGCGATGATCAGTGACCGGACAGCGCGTGCTGGCAGCGACTTCACATGAACGGGCTTGAAGAAAGCCGATGCGGGCGAGATGCGCCAGGCGGCGTGCATCGTTGTGGCGGTCTTGTGTGTCGCTAACAACCTCAGCGCCTGATAGGTCCTGCCGGCTCTCGACGCAATGACGGGTAATCCAAGCTGGCTCGAGCCCTGGTAGATCATCAGCGCCATCCAGCCCGTTTCGAAAAGGACCCACCGACAGGCGGGAACTCCCGCGAGCGCGGCCGCAATACCGGCAGGCGTAGACGGCACCTTCACCTCGTGCACGACAGCGCCGTTTCGGGTCACACACACCACGTGGGTCTCTTCCATCGAGACATCAAGGCCAACAGAATAATTTATGTTCGGTCTCTTCCAATGACGCGCCGATCCTGTTGGCCTCCTCCGGGGGAAGAGCCACCGACCATTGCCCAATGCTTGAGAAAGTCGCCGGTTGCGCCCGGAGCGGTTCGCTTATTCAGTCCTGCTGGAGGACGTCTAGTTAGCGTCGCCTCGATTATCTGTACAGCGTTGCCCATCAGTAGGTTTGAAAGGTAAGCTGTCCCACGGAAGGTGTCGCTTGCAAACCCTTCGTATACTGAAACGGCTTTGTTATGTAATCCTGACGTCGTCAGTTGGTCTATTAACCGCATGTGTGGCGTCCTCGCCGCGCCAAGGCGCATTGGTTTCGGATGATGTCGCTCCTAGGTCTGTAAAGGTTCTCATCGTCAGTATGTTTAAGCCGGAAGGCGACGTATGGATTGAGCCGTTGAGATTGACCGATGCGATATCGGTCCCTGGCTTATCCTCGGACTACCCGAAAGTTCGATGCAACTCGGCCGACGTCTGCCAAGTTACGACGGGAATGGGCCATACGAATGTTGCTACGTCCATGACGGCTCTGGTCTTTGGCGGGAGATTCGATCTCTCCCACGCATATTTTCTCATCGCAGGCATTGCTGGAATTAACCCGAATATCGGCACTATCGGATCGGCGACCTGGGCGCGATATCTGGTCGATTATGGAATTGCTCACGAGATCGATGCTAGAGAAATGCCGAAAGGGTGGTCTTCGGGATATTTCGGCATTCATACGAATAATCCAGATGCGAAGCCGAACCTGGAGTACAGAACCGAAGTCTTTCAATTGAATGAGCCGCTGCTGAGGTGGGCACTTGCTCTGTCGGGCCCTGTGCAGCTGGACGACAAACAGCAAGAGCCTACCGCAGCCATTACCGCCAGCTGCCTGCTTCCAGCCCGCCGTCTGTCATTCAGTGTGACACCGCTGCTGGGGACACTTATTGGCACGGCAAAATACTAGGTGAACGTGCAGAGAAATGGACATCCATTCTTACTGATGGGAAGGGTAGCTATTGCACAACACAGCAGGAGGATAACGCAACCTTTGAAGCGCTCCGCAGAGGGGCAAGCGCAAACCTGCTCGATCTGCAGAGGATTGCGGTACTACGCACTGGATCGAATTTCGACAGGCCATATGCTCGGCAGACAGCTTTCGACTCATTAAAATCCTCATCCGGCGGGTTTCAGTCGGCAATAAAGAACATCGTAATTGCAGGTAAACCGCTAATCGACGAGATCGTGTCGCATTGGGACCGGTGGCGGCCCGAGATTCCAGCCAAATAGCGCTGCGCCCAAACCTGACGTTTCGCTGCTTATTAATTCAGTGTGCGCTAAGCTCACACGCAAAGCGCCCATCTCCTCCTCTCAAATTGCCGGTAGTGGTGATGACGTGATCCCGTTTTTCATCCAGGGGGGCTTTGTCAAGGTAACGGCCTGGCTGCTCGGCGAGTCCGGCGGTAGGGTACGGGTCATGGTTCCGATCTCCCCAGGGACGCACCCCTTGCGGCAGGCGCTGGGCAGGATCGCGGACGGGACAAACGGGCGTTGGGGACGTATTGTGAGTTCGCCTATTCCGCAGGTTTGCTAAGCAGGAGCGCAAATGGTATCGTTCTGTATTTGTTCCGAGGCGCTAACGAAGAGCGCTTAGGTTTCGGCTGGGATGGTCCGAATTGATCGACCCCGGCAGACTCGCTCGGGCGATTAGCAGGTTCGACTATGAAATCGGGAACCGGTGGTGACGGCGAGATATAGTCAGGAATTGGCGGGCGTTGAAGACGCGTATCAAGCAGCATGCGCGGCAGACTTGGGGCCGCTCACCCGTGCGCTAGAGACGGCGGCTGTCCATTCCGCGATTATGATCGGGTCGGGTGGATCATTCTCGGTCGCAAGCTTTGCGGCGTTCCTTCACCAGGCGCAGACAGGGCGATTGGCAAACGCCCAGCCCGAAATTGTTGATGTGGGGGGCCGTACCCTTCTTGAATACGGCGATCAGCTCGTGCTTCGAGCGATAGAAGCTGCCCTGGCCCGCGTTGGTCTTGTTCCAAACCAGAAGGTTCTTCCATTCGGTATAGAGCGGCCGGGCGGCACCAAGCAGCTCGGGCAGATGCCGCCAGTCGATGAAGAGATAATGGATCGACCCGTCCCCGCTGTGGCCAATGACTTGGCGGATGAAGGTCTCGAGGAACGCGGTGAATCCAGCCTCGGACATCTCGCCCGAGGCCATTTTGAACTCGCGATGGCGCACCTTGCCTCGGCCAACCGAATCGCTGATTTTAAGGTTAAACGGCGGGTCGGTGATCACCATCTGGGCAAGCTCGCCGCCCAGCAGGCGCTCGTAGCAATCGCTCTGCAAGGCGTCGCCGCAGATCAGGCGGTGTCGACCCAGCTCCCAGACATCCCCGAGTTGGCTGATGGTCGGGGCCTGCGGGGTCAGATCGGTCAGATCGTCGGCCGGGTCGTTTGTTGCGGGTCCTGGCCTCCCGTCCAGCAGCAGGTCAGCCTCCCCTGTAGAGAAGCCGGTCAGCTCGACATTGTAGTCAAGGTCGATCAGCGCCTTGAAATGCTCCCGCAGCAGGTCGAAGTCCCACACTGCCTGTTCCGGCAGCCGGTTGTCGGCGATGACGACGGCGCGTTTTTCGGCATCGCTGAGGCCCGAGATCGTCAGGGTCGGGACCTCAATCCGCCCGAGCCGCTTCGCCGCTTCCAGGCGGCCATGACCGGCTAGGATGGTGCCGACTTCGTCGATCAATATCGGGTTCGTCCAGACCCGCTGGATACTGCGCATCAGACGGGCGATCTGAGCCTCGGGATGCCGTCGAGGGTTGCTCGGGAAGGGTTTGAGATCGCCAACCGCGCGCCAGGCGATTTTGTCGCTCAGTCCACGCGGTGGGGGCGCGGTACGTAGATGCTTCGGCTGGCTCGCAGGGGATGCATCGATCGGTGGCAAGTCAGGCGAATAGCGCCTTTTGACCATGACAGGTCTCCATCTTGGCCCATTTTGGGCCGGGATCCGGCGTCTCCGACGCTGGCGCATCTTGATGCGGGCCAAAGCATACATCAGATCGGGGCGGTCGGTCAACGATAGGCCGATCGGTCGGCGGTTGCTCAGAGAAACCGCCTGCTAAAGCGGTCCCTGCTCCGTCACAAGGGGGTTACCGCCACGCCAACCTTGTCGTTGATTGGCCGAATCGGTCTCCAACTCTACTCCCGCGACCGCCTTGCCGATTCAAGCGGGTCGGAAACCGCTCTAAGTCGGCTGGTCCAAAACCTGGCATGTCCAACCGGCGACGCCGCGAAGCCTTCGGTGAAACGCGCCTTCGCGCGCCGACTCGCGGCAACCGCTGGTCGCTTTCGGAGGGCGACCTTCCCCCTGATGGGCGGAAAATTGTCCGGGCTTAATCTACATTCCCGCTTGACGGGTGGTCCATTTGGCAGGATTTCGGAAATACTGGCGTCAAGCCATGCCCGCCCGGATCTCCGCGGCGGTTTTTTCGTGCCTGGGTCGCGGTCGGCCTCTGTGCGCTTTGGGTCGTGGCGGCACGGCTATTGATGAGCCTGCCTCGCGTCTCGTCGCATCGTCGCAGGCTTGGGGCCACCTATTTGGAAACGAACAGGTTAGGCGCCCGGACGACGCTGAATAATCCAGTGGGCATTGTCAACTTAACGGAGTCGAGGTGAGCTTTCCGGCCCCTCTCGGTTGAGAGGGGTCAGCCCTATAGGCGTGCCAAGGGTTTCCCCGCACCGAGCCACCGCGCAACCGACCGGAGAAGCATAACACCCTTGCTTAAGGTGACAATGCCGGCTGCGGCCAAGGTAACGAGCTGGTCCTCGATACCTGCCCGGCCGTAGGCTGCGATCATGTCTCCGATTTCCTATAGCCGGCATCGCTTTCCGCCGGTCATCATCCAGCACGCCGTCTGGCTGTAGCTGCGCTTCACGTTGAGCTACCGCGACGTGGAGGAACTCCTTGCCGAGCGTGGCCTGGACGTCTCGTATGAAACGGTACGCAGCTGGGTGCTGAAATTCGGGCCGATGATGGCGCGGCGGCTGCGGCAGCGCCGCCCACGCCCGGGCGATCGCTGGCATCTCGACGAGATGGTTGTCCGGATCGCCGGCAAGCGGATGTACCTGTGGCGCGCTGTCGACCACGAAGGCGAGATCCTCGACGTACTGGTTCAGCGCCGGCGGGACAAGCGCGCGGCCGTCAAACTCATGCGCAAGCTGCTGCGAAAGCAGGCTTTCGCGCCGAAGATGGTGGTCACCGATAAGCTGCGCTCCTACGGCGCTGCCTTCCACCACCTCCGGCTCACCTGCTACCACGAGCAAGGACTTCGCAAAAACAATCGGGCGGAGAACTCGCACCAGGTGGTGCGACGGCGCGAGCGCAAGATGCAGCGGTCCAAATCAGCCGCATCCGCCCAGCTTTTCCTGAGCATGCATGCCGCCGTCCACAACACCTTCAACCTTCAGCGCCACCTCATCTCTCGGCCGACCCTCCGGATCTTCCGAACCGAAGCGGCAGCGCAATGGCGGAGCGCGACCACCGCGGCATGATTCGGGCCCCACTTCATGTCCCCTTTCGCCTGAAGCCGCTTAACCGCCGGACTATCAAGTCGTTGGCAACCGGATCGCCGGCTTTGGCGGCAGCGGCGTCGCGATCCGCTCGCCGGCAAACCGCGCGATGATCAAGCAGAACCAGATCAGCAAGGTCGGCGCCGGCGTCGCCCTGCAATACACCGCGAAGAACCAGACCACCCCCACCGCGGCGATCGCGATTGAAAAACAACCAGATCACCGATGTCGGGCTGGCGGCCAATGAGGGAGCCGCGCGGACCGGTTCGCGCCTGCGTAGATCTCCTCGGCCTGGGTCATCAAGCGCGCCCCAAAAGAGTGCCGCTGCCGAACTCCTGACGACGGAGCGCTCGAATTCGCATTAACCTAAAATATCCGTGATTTTAATTGTTTCACCGCTGATAATGCCCAATCGGTAGGCAACTGAACGTTAAAGATCATGGTCTCGCTGAGTTTTTAGCGGGCAAATCCAAATGACGCGATTTTCAGTGGGCCAAAAGTGGGTGAATCAAGCTGGCTTGAACGGCAGGTTTTTTGGCGAGGTGATCGAAATCGCTGACCAGGGTCGTCGGGGTACTGTTGTAATAACCGATGACCAGGGTAACGTGCTCGATACCTACTCTGGGACTGCCGCAGCGTTCCAGGCTTCTGGCGAGTGGCAACTGATCGAAGAGTAAGCACAACGGGCTCTACAGCCGGCCTACGGAGGCGGCTGTCGCAGCAACACCTCAGGCGGCGAAGCGCCCCGGCTGCTGCAACAGATCGCTGGCCCGCATCCAGAACCGTTCGAGCCGGCTCAGCGTCAGAGCGACGCCTTGCAGATCGGTATCGGTGATCGCGGTCTGGCCCAACATCTCGACATGCCGTTTGTGCATCACGCTGAGCCGGTCGCGCAAGTCACGCCCTTTGCCGTTGAGTCGCACATGGAATGAGCGGCGATCGTGCACCGAGCGTTCCTGCACGAGATAGCCGTTCTCGACCATCTTCTTGAGGTTGTAGGAGACGTTTGACCCGAGGTAGCAGCCGCGCAAGATCAGTTCGCCGACTGTCATCTCGGCATCGCCGATGTTGAACAGCATCATGGCTTGCACGTTGTTGATTTCGCGGATGCCGAGCCCGTCAAGTTCGAGCTTGACGACTTCGAGGAATTGCCGGTGAAGTCGCTCGATCAGCGAGATCACCTCAAGATAACCATCCATCATACCGGCCTCATTTCCGAAGAGATATTATCTTTAATAGATAGAATTAACATACAATGAACAGGGCTAATATCTTTGCATTGATGGGATAGCCGGCTCTCGGAGCGTCGCTGTCCGGTTATCGAAGCCAGGGTTGAGTCGCGTGCCGACTCAATTCGCCGTGCGGCGCATGATCGGCACGCCACACCGACTGACGAGATCATCGAGTTCGGGGTCGGCGAACAATCGTTAACTGCCGACCATCGCGGGCGCTAGCATTCTCGGTATATCGCTCGTCCCGCTTCAGGACCAACGAGCCATCGGATTTGAGCGTGTAGTGGACGTTGTGATAGCTGGACTCCGGTGATGCCGGATCACGTGGAGAGCACCAGAAGAAAAACCAATCCCCATAACGGAGCGTCAGTGACTCGCCCCGATCAACCGGTCTCGCCAACCTTGCGATCAGTTGTCATCATTTCATCAGCAAAGTCGTGAACAGGATACCGCCACTCAAGAGTGCAATCCAAGCCAAATTGTTGGAGTTTAAGGCAAGCCAACGTTTCCAGCCTTCATGAAGATGCAGCATACGACCATCCCTTGCTTAAAAAATCCCGATCCATGTGAGCGATCGTCGTCTTCATTGCCGCGTTTCCGGTGAACGCCCGAAAGCGATGTCGGTGCGTGGCCGTAGCTGCTGAATCGCTACCGCGCTCTCAGCCGGGCGGTGCAACGGCATTTGGAGCCGGTTCGTAGGGAATCGATATCCCGCCGAGGAAACTGCGAGGAAAAAACGGGATCGCTTTCGCCTCCGCCAGACTTTTCTCAAGTTCCGCGATCCGATTCTGTGCAACGTGCAAGCTCAAATCCTGGATCAGCACGGTCTGCACGAGATGATAGGCGGCGTCCGGCTGATCCGCCGTGGTCTGGCGGATGAGCGTCTCGGCTTCGGGATCCTTCGGAGCGCTATCGACCTTCTTGAGGCGTTCGAGCAGTATCGTGACGAGGGCCGTTTCATGCGGGGTCATGGGGCAAACTCCAATCGGTTGAACAGTGGCTACGTGTTCGCCGAGGCGCACACCCAGGCCGATGCCTCGCGCGGAAACCGGCTCGCTGTGAATCACAACATGCGGCGGCGCAGAAAGGCGTGATACAGGGCCAGAAGGATGATCGCGCCGCCTGCGGCTGTGCCGGCGCTCTGAACGGTGTCGATGTTGAAACCAGTCGCCCCGCCACCGCCCAAAAGGGTGAAAAACCAACCGCCGATCACCGCACCAACCATACCGAGCAGGATGTCGACGACGGTTCCCTCGCCCGTGGTGCTGACCACCTTGCTTGCGGTCAGCCCCAGCACGGACCCCAGGAGAATCCTCACGATCATCGACATAGGACGCTCTAATAACGACGGCTGCCCCAAGCGCCCCAACGGCTGCCCTCCCAATAGCCGCCGCCCCGGACGAGCCTGACGACGAGCAGCAACAGGATCGCGCCTATCGTGGCGTCGAAGATCGCTGCGATGAGTCCGACACCAAGCTGGATACCGAGCCGAGGCAGCAGCCAGCCCCCGATAAACGCACCGACAATACCGACGACGAGATCACCGATGAGTCCAAAACCGGTCCCGCGCACAATTTGACCGGCCAACCAGCCGGCAATTAGGCCGACGAACAGGATCACAAGGAGACTTTCACCCGACACATTCGTGCCCTCAGAAGGGTTCAGTTTTGTGCAAATCCATCCCGATCTTGTCCGATTCGGATGGAGTCATGAACTCATGTGGTGTCCCTCGACAGAATTATTTATTTAATTTTGGTAATTATTTGTGTCCAGGCCTGACCTGATCTCTGTGGGAGTGCACTCCCTTTTTAGCGAGCGTGCTCCATGCTATGAAAAATATGGACGAGCCGGCTGAATCAAGATTTTCCGATACCGCGAAACAGCCGCCACATTGCGGCGGGTTGGCGAGCGCTGATCTCGGTCAGATTGACACCCGCGTGACTCGACGGATGACGGGTGGCGGTTGCGTCCAGCGGGCCGAAGGAGCCGATGGCTTTTAAGATGCGGAGTGTTCGCTGACCGCACGGCGTTAACTCTAATAGCCGCGCACGCACTTGAACGCGGTAGCCGGGTTGAATGACTGTCGAACCACGGCTCCCGGCCAATGCGCTATCAAACCATTTTTTTGTTTCAGAAGATGCTCATGAAGTCGATGCTCGTTGCGGCAGCCGCGATGCTTGCCGTTGCCGGTCTGTCGTCCGGCCCATCCGAGGCGGCGGGATGCGTAAAAGGAGCGGTGATCGGCGGCGTCGCCGGGCACTTCGCCGGACACCATGGCCTCCTTGGGGCAGGCGTAGGCTGTGCCATCGGACATCACGAAGCCAATCGGCGCGACGGTGAGCGGGATAGGCGCAACGGATATTCCGGCGGCGGATGGGATCGCGGCCAGCGGCCCGGCTATGGATCGCGACAGGATTACGGCTATTCGCGCTGAGTCGCGGCCCGCAATAATCGGTCACGAGTTCCGCCTTGGATCGGGCGGAACTCGTTTCGATAGACCGGAGGAACAGTGGTGGGCCGGCGATCCGTCGCAGTTCTCTCGCGCGTTATCCTTCAATTAGGTGACCAACTGATGAGAGGGTTTGAATGCGGTCGCAGACGATTTTGGTAATAGCCAGCATCGGCGTTGCCAGGATGGCACCGGGAATGCCCCACATCCAATACCAGAACACGAGTGCCAGGATGACCAGCACCGGATTGATCGTGAAGCGCTTGGCAAGCAGCATCGGGTTCACGATGTCACCCTCGATGATATGAACGAGTAAATATGCCCCCGCAGGCGCGAAAGCTAACCACGGCGTTTCGATTGACAGAAGGCCAACAAGGACGAAAATCACCATGCCGACCAGAAGACCAAGCACAGGGACGTAGTTCAACAGAAACGCAACGGTGCCCCACAACAGGGGATCACCAAGCCCAAATACGACGGCGATGATTGCTGTTGCGACGCCGACCCTGAGATTCATGACGGTGATTGTCAGGAGGTAGGCGGAGATGTCCGCCTCGATCTGCTGCGAGATATAGACCGCTTGGCGCTTGTCTTTGAATCGCGGCAGTATCTCGACGAGCCGCCGCAAGAATAGGTCGCCGGAGCAGAAAAAACAGCACAAGCACGGTCGTAAATAAACCACTCGCAATCGCGCGTGTTGCGTTCAACACCTAGTCATTTAACCCGGAACCCTGGACCGTCACGGTCGCAATGGCCGCTTCGACTCCTTGCGTCAGACCCTCGGCTTGATGCAGGAACTTCTGTAGAGTCTGGATCGGCTTGCTCAGCAGGGTCAGGCGCTCCTGCAATCTCGGAACGCCGCCCGGCAGTT
>Ga0207079_1147_pt1 | contig 10187 bp, 12 predicted proteins | sample Alteio_BWMinHeat_61_FD_153525 | JGI IMG/M metagenome (GOLD analysis project Ga0207079, IMG submission 153525) | Enriched cells from forest soil in Barre Woods Harvard Forest LTER site, Petersham, Massachusetts, United States -... | ecosystem: Environmental > Terrestrial > Soil > Temperate forest >...
ATACACATTAACATCTTTAGCGTAGGACTTTTCATCTTCCTGTTTTTCAATAGAGATAGAAAAAAGTTCTTGAAGTGTTTCGAACAACCCTTTTAGCACATGATTTAAAGGGAAATATGGACGAGACGATTCTTGGGACATATTAGAACATTTTTTTTGTTTCAACAGTTCTATGGAATAGGCTAGGTCATGTAATTCTAATTTTTCTTTATCTTCTAACTCTAATTGTTTAAATTCATTTTGCGCTATCGGCTTCAAAGAATCAATAATTCGAGTGATAGTCTCGAGGGCTATTTCTGGTGTTTTTGCCATCGTCTTTTCTAAAGCATATTCACTAAAATTTTTATATTCTAACAAATCAACTGTAATCTCGTGGCGAATTTTCATGATTTCATCAATGATCTCAGCATTATCGTATCGACCACCGCCTGGAAATTGGTTGGATGCTGCCGAAAAAAATGCTCTACATACCTTATCACGAAGATCACGATTTTTTGCAGACCTGAGAATCGTATTTGCATCCGCCAGTGTAAATCTCCAACCTGATTTACCCTTTTCGCTCGCCAATTGTTTTGCTTTTTTTAAGATAAAATCTGGGAGGCCATCCAGCTCAGTTTTATCTTTTGTGTAATAAAACCAATTGGCATATTCATCCTTAATATTGTTATCAAATGTCGTGTAGAGTTTACTCAATTCTTTTCGTAAATCAATAAATCGTTTTTTTTGTTCTGGTTTTAAAAGAACGCCTAGTCGTTCAAAAGATTTGAGTTTGTCTTGAATGACTTTTTGTTTAGCAGGTGAGAGTGTGAGATATTCTTTATTTTCTTTAATACTTTTCATCGCATTATAAAGATTTTCATCCTGAAAAACTTTTAATTGAAACTCTTCCATCTTTGGCAAACAACCTTCGTATACATTACGTAATTCATCACTATCCATACATTGATGTAAATGTTCAATGGGCGCCCAAAATTGATGAATACGATCTTCGATTTTGTCTAATTCCGACATCAAAGAATCCCAGGTATGGATTTTTTCCTCTAATATCTTTTGCAAATCTTTTTCACATTTTGTAATCACTGCTTCAAAATCTTTTAGGATTTTTGGCGGATCAATGTTTTCAGGTAAAAGATGGGTAAAATTTGGAAGTTTTATACGATGCATTTTTATTTTCCTTCTTATTTGAAGCCATAGTTTACAGAGAATATATTTATAAATCATCTATAACTTAGGGATAGAATAAGACCTTTAGGCCCGAGTAAATTTAGGCTTGGAAGGAGTGTGCACCCCTTCCAAACCGCGATATGCTAAAATCACTTTTAAACGGTTGGAATATATGTAATCTCTGAAACCCACCGTTGATTAAGAATCGGGTCAATTCAGAATTAATTAAATTATTGCTATTACTTTAATAAATTTAAATGTCTACTTCAGTTAAATTAATTTTTAACCATTCTAGCTAGCATTCGTTTAATTATTTTTTCTGAAATTTTATCCCACATTTCAACTAATTTTTGTGGATCTTCCAAAATTTCCTGTTCAGTATATCCTGGATTCACTTTATCTGACTCAATTAAATCATCACTATCTTCCCAAATTACTTGATCATGCCAAGTGAGTTTTGCATTAATTTTCATTACCGCTCCCATTTCATCCGTAAATGGACTTCTAGCTTTTATTCCATAATATTTAATTTCAATAGTCATTATTGCATCTGCAGATTTATTTTGAATAAATTTAGTTTGATTCAATTGTTTTATCCATTGCTGGTATACAATTTTTCTAATATCTATCTTATTTTTATCAACAAATTCCTTCATGTTATTTGTTTTATTAGTCATCGTTGATCCAAGCACAAACAGTGAAATAAGTCCAACATGTTTAGTTAATTTACCTTCTCTACCTTCATAAATCATTTCCCCATTAACATTTATTTCGGGTTGAACATATATTGTTTTAACTTTAGATACATTTTCCTGATTTAATGGAATAATAGGCGAGCATGCTGATAAAAAGCATACAAATAATAGAAGTACGATATTTTTTTTCATTTAAACAATATTCCTTTAAAATAGTTAATTTAAATTTATATGGCGGATTAATATAGATAAAAATAGATAAATTGGATGAAATGAAATGTATGAGAATTTTATTTTATAATTTATCCAATGTATAGTATTTTTTTAAAATTTTTATTCGTATAATATAAAATTTGAGATAAGAGAATATTTGAGAAATAATCATGAAAAAAAATCCACAGGATGTTAAATATAATTTATCAGCTATTTCGAATTTTTTAGCAGCAATTGGCGGTGGGACAATACTAGGGAAAGGTGTGAATGTCCTTGATACTCCAATTTTACATGGAGGTTCAATATTAGCTTTCATTATTGGAACCGTATTTGGTCTTTTATTTTTAAGAATTATTCCTAAAAAAATATCTACTCCAATTGCTCGCTGGTTTTCAGTTTTTGCCGGATTAATTTCTCTTATTCTTCTTATTATTTTTAATATTTATTCTATCGACAATAGGTTAACAAATGTAGCGGCATTAATATTCTTCTTTCTCTTGAGTATTCGTTTCGGATTTTGGTTTTATTCTCGCGTACTAAGAGCAGCATCAGTTGCGGGTCAACAACAAAAAATTGCTTGGGTCGAGCTCGGATATTATTCTGGAATGATAGCTGGATTAATTTTATGGAACATTTTAGATGTTAAATTTGGAATTGCCGCTGCCTTCATGATAGATGCTTGTTTACAATTTACGGCAGGATACATTGATTTTAATGTGAATCAAAATAAACCAATGATTGATTTATCCTCTTATAAAATTGACACTTCTGATAAAACATTACTAAAGCATAAGAATAATTGGTTTTGGAAATTAACTTTTTCAGTGGTTCTTCTCACGATAGGTACTCAAGTCATTATTTTTAGTTTAGCTCATCAAGTTATTGATTCTATTACATCCTATATTTTAGCTATCTATTACATTGGAGTATCTTTAGGAGCTTATTTTTGTAGACTTTTTAATATTCAAATAGAATGGGAAATGACCAATTATAAGGTTGTAAATCCCATATTCATTTTTCACTTCAAAAATAATGTAAAAAAAATTAATGCAACATGGAATTATATTATTTTAACAACATGTATTTCAGTATCAATTATTGGTGTTGTAAATTTACAATGGGGAATCACTAATCCTTCAGCATCATGGTTATTATTTATATTTGTTGCCATTGCTGCATTTTTTTATGAAATATTTGCTCTTTCTCTCCTCGATAAAATTGGTTTTTATGAAAAAAAATCAAATCAAACTGGATTAGTGACCCGCACCTATGGATACATGGGAATTGGTGCTGCTGTCGGGTTTTGGACTCTAAGTATACTTCATAATTCCGTTTTCGGATTAATTGGACTTTTGTTAGCTTGCTTCATATTAACAATTTTTTTTATTTACAGAAAATTTCATGATGAAAATCTCTTGCAGCTTGGAGTTTAGATCCTATAATGAATTTCCAATACACTTCTCAATATAATTCTTCCATTATAAGAGGAACTGATGATAAGAATTCTGATAGGCCATGGAATCTACTTAATGAAATTATTAATTATTCTGAAAACAAAAATACTCTACTTGACATAGGATGCGGGACTGCTTCAAAAACTATTTTATTATCCCAATACTTTAAAAAAATAATTGGTATTGATATTAGCGAAAGCATGGCAAAAGCCGCAATTAAACTATGTCAACATAAAAACTTATCTAATACTACTATTGTCCAGGGTAATAGTAATAAGCTGCCTTTTGCAAATAATTCATTTGATCTTGTTACATGCATGCTTTCCAAATGGGATTTAAAAGAAATTCTTAGAGTATTGAAGCCTAATGGGCACATTATTGTTGAACATATTGGATGCGAAGATAAGAAAGATTTTAAATATATATTCGGCAAAGATAGCCTTGGATGGAGAGGACAATTCCTTGAGTTTAATGAAAAAGAATATATTAAAAATTTTTTTGATTTATTTAGTGCTTATTTTAATAAGGTTTTTATAAAAAATGGATTTTGGAAAACCACTTACACAAAAAAGGGAATTCTTAAATTATTAAAACATACTCCCACAATTAGGAATTATAATTATTATCTAGACAAACAATTTATTAAAAAAGCCTTAGAAAATTTTAAAACCCACCAAGGTATAACCTTAATTCAAAATAGAGTTTTAATTCATGCAACGAATAGTTGAAATTTGGAAAACTAAAAAAACAAGAAATTTTTTCTTCTCCCACTCATATTACAAATTTTTCATATGAGTATCTTTATTTAATAAATCATGATTTAAAAATTGATGAAGAATTTGGTATGTAGCCTCATAAATATTATTCGATTGGGATGCCCGTGGACCTGCAATATTAAGTTTACGAATATTATTTTTTATTATCCAAATTGAAAAATCCATGGGATTAGTCTTTTCTGATATATTAATAATTAAATAGGGCCTTTTGTATTTATTAACCATTTGCAATGTATATAGCACTCCTCCAACTAGAGGCTCTTGGGCTACAATCATAGTACCATCGGAATCTCTTACATTTAATTCAGTTCTTTTTTTATAAATAGCGTCAGGATCCATGATTTCCTCTGACGTTGGTCTGGGAGACTCTCTTAAATTATATTTTTTTGGAATAATTCCATCCTCAGCTTTTCTTCCATAAGGACACCAACCACCATGTGAAATGTTGAGTTTAATGGCAACGTCTAATGCCGCGCGATCTACACCCGTTTGACCTCCTGATACTATTTTTTTAATGAAATTTTTAATCATTAATTGTTTTCCTTAATCTTACATTCATTAGAGCATATGAAATACAAATATTCATATCTGTTAAACCTCTTAATAAAATTCTAATTATTTTTTCAATTAATAGAATTAAAGTTTAGCTATAATATGAGTTTTTAATAGCTTCAGCTTCTCTCATTGCAGACTCTAAGCCACCTGCATCAATAACTTCATAGTCATCCGGCTTTATACTTTTTATTCTCGCATTCATCTGTTGATAATTTTTAAATAATACGGGATTAGCCTTTGGATTAAAGTACGGTTGCTTGTGGAGCTTTACTTCATGGGTTTCATTTTTTATTGTTTGCGTAGTAGTTTTTTTACTACCAAAAAAACGGGCTATTCTTAAGAAATTATTTCTATTTCTCATTGAAACTTACCTTATTAAAATATGTATGTTCAATATTATACTAATTACGAGGTCCATAGCAAAAAAATAGGATTCACTCATGATCTTTAATAAAAAATTCAGATCCAAATTATATTAATAAATCAAATTATAAATATATAAAATAAAGCTCCATATATTTCCGTCTTAGCTTATATCGAATATTATGCTGCTGCTAAATACTGTGAAACTATTTTTTTAATAATTACATTATACAAGTCCTTCCGAACTGACATATGTAAATTAATTAATTTTCTTAAAAAAATTGCTGATGGATTTTCATTAAGACCTGCAATTATTTCTAAAATTACATCTTCATAACTATCTGTATAATACGCAATTCCAATAATTGTATATTCATTAGTAGATAAAATATCATTAATAAGCCATTGAGCAAATTTACCTTCCAACATGCTATTTTCCTTTTCAATTGTAAATTTCATTAAACGAAAATAATCTTTTCGTTGTTCTCTAAAAACTTCTATTAATTCTTCACATATACGTACGAAAAGTCCTGCTTCTAAGATAAAATTCTCCTTTTTAGATAAAACAGCAGAATTTATTCCTATTAAGCAACTTAGAGGCTTCATTGCCGACATAATTTTAAGATCTCCTTCAATAAAAAATAGATGCATTAATCAAAGATAAAATTAATAATTTCTATACCATCGGAACAAAACTATATTTTTTTATATTGAATATAAGATAATATTGAGAATCTTTTCCTCCATTTAAATCCATCAATTTCATTAATATGTTTTATTTCAACATTGGTGCAGATATTTAAAATCACAGTTGATTTTAAAGGTCGCAGTATTAATTTTTTAAAATATTTTTAAAATCGTATAATATAGGTGGTTTTTTGATATATAGAGAAATGATTTGAGGGTTTTTACAGCTTTTTTCATTAAAATTCGATTTACTGCCAACATAGAGTACAAAGTCCATATTTATTTTTCCTGCTTTAACTTAAGAAAAAATTCATTTCAAAAAATACAATTACTTGTAATATTTGAAGCATTTATGAAAAAAATTTAGTTCAATCTATAAATTCGAAGGCAGTATAATTCCATTTATGATAAAAGTAAAATGTTTATTTTCATATATGGAAATGAATGCTAGTATATCTTCGATATTTAACATCAAGGAATAAAAATATGTCAAACCCACGAATAAATTTCATTGGTTGTGGTCGTTTAGGAAAAACCTTAGCAAGCTTATTTAAAACAAAAGAAATCGCTAAAATTAATGGAATTGTATGTTCTTCTATTTCTAGCTCACTTTCCGCAATTAATGTTATTGGAGATGGAATTCCATTCAAAACAATTTCTGAATTACCTGACGCCAATATATACTTTATTACTACTAGAGATGACATCATTGCAGATATGTGTGATGAGTTAATCAAAAAAGATATATCAAATTCAATTATTGTTCATTGCAGCGGATCTTTATCATCTGAAATTTTAATAAAAGCTAAATTATCTGGAGGTTTTGTTGCAAGTATCCATCCTATAAAAAGTTTTGCCAATTTAGAAGAAAGCATACGGAGCTTTCCTGGAACTCATTGTGCAATTGAAGGAGATGAAATAGCTGTTTCTACTATAAAAGATTTATTTACAAAAATAGGAGCTAATGTATTTCAAATTAAAAAAAATGAAAAGTACGTTTATCATGCAGCTGGAGTTATTGCAAATAATTATATGGTTACCTTACATCATGTTGCAACGCAATGTTATGAAAAAGTCGGTATAGATAAAAAAATGGCAACTGAAATAGTATCTAAATTATCTTTAGAAGCATTAAAAAATATAAATTTGATGCACCATGATAAAGCATTAACCGGTCCTATACAAAGAGGTGATGCCATGACTATCAAAAATCATACAATCGCTCTTTCTTACAACCCAATAATACAGAACATGTATAAAGCTTTAGGTTTAGCTACCTTACCACTTACTAATCACTCCAAATCAATAAAAGAAGAAATAACTGAAATTTTAACAAATAAAATTAAATCTAATCTTTAAAATTTTATTTTAAAAATCGACCAAAAAATCTTTCAAGAGCATTTTGCTTTTGTTTTGCTGTTGAAAGACCTTCTTTAAAACCGATTCTATAACCGATCCTATAAGAGTCATTCCCGTTTAGCTGGTTAAGCAAAACGGGATCTTTAGATATCACTTTCTCTGAATATCTTTTTTTTTCTAAAAATTCATTTTCTAATACCACAGTTCCGTTTCTTTCAAATTCGACAACATGAAGTCGATTTTTTTTAAATTTAATTTGCATATCAAGCTGAGAAATTGTAATTAAATCTTCTTTCGATAGGCCTGCCCGTGCTTTAGGATTAGATAAAATTTCCTCAGCAGACATTTTAGGAAAAATATTTTTACCTACAAGACGCATAATACAAATTTCATGGCCATATTTTTTGCAAAAACTAATTTCCTCAAGCTCTATAGTTACATCAGATTCAACTTTATCTAGAATTTTCTCCAGAAGTTTAACAACCTTACCCATGGTGGCCTCTTAATTCCAATTGTTTTAATTATAAAATTTATCGTCATTTATAACGACAGCAGTTTGCACATATTTTCTTTTGTTACTTTCTATCAAGGAAACGTTGGATTGAAAATTATTTACATTATTTGAATTTAGTTCATTAGCAAATTCAATGATATGATTATTATTTTTGCAGAATGGATTATAACTTATACCATGATCATAAACATCGCTAAATTCATAATTTTTTAAATAACGAGCAATGATTGTAATAAATGGATTAATTAAAATTGAAATAATCATTTTATATGCCCATACTGAATATATTATTTCCACTATATTGGTCATATTTCTTAGCCCTGAAAATAATATTAAATAGGCGACCGTGCATAATACAATTTCACTAATGCCGGATGATATTAATGTACGAATCCAAAATTTCTTTCCATTTGTATATATTTTTAATTTTGAAATTAAAAATGCATTTGCAAACATTCCCGCCGTGACTGAAAAGCAACTTGTTATATTTGTCCTTAAAATATGGTCAAAAGCAAATTTATAATGTTCATTTAAAGTATTACCTGGTGGAGATGGAGACATTAAAACAATAGTTATGATGATTCCAAATAGCATTTGGCAGAAAATTGCGCTCTTAAGAACATTCATTATGATCCTGTAACCATATACTTCAGCAATTATATCTCCTAATGCAAAAACGGCTGGAATTATTAGCCCACTTAACGGGATTTCATTTCCAAAAAATAAAACCATTCTAAATGCTGTAATATCACATATTAAAAATATAGTTATAAATAGAATGGTTAAAAAAGTTAACGCATTATATTGTTTTAAAGGTTTTTGTCTTAGTTGATTCATTATCTATAATTTTCAATTGATTTAACTATTACACCTAAAATTTGAAATTTTTTTATTAAAATCATCTCTCCATATCCTGGATTTATAGGCTTAAAAAAATTATTACTTCCATCAACAAATATTTGCCTTATAACTGGAATTTTTTCTTCTTGCAGTAAACAAAAAACATAATCTCCATCCTTTGGTAGAATCAAAGGATCGATAATTAAAATAGAATTTTTATAAAAAATTGGTGTTAATGAATCCGTACTTATTAAAAGACCGAACGACCCATTGTTTAAATTTCCAATCGTTCCCATATATAATTTTGGATTAAATTGAATTGGCCATTGATTTATTTCTTCTAGTTTTGCAGTCGGTACAAACTGTATATTTCCAATTTTTTTCTTACTTTGATAATCCATGCTTGATAAATCTTCATACAAAAGATCATTAAGATCAATTCTGAAAAATTCCGCTAAAGGTTCAATTGAAGAAATAGTAGGATTATTGTCTTCTTTTTTCATCCGAGATATAGTTGCAATGGGGACTCCTGTCTCCATTGATAAAGATGTAATATCTAATGAAAATTTTTCCATTAAATAATCTATATTGCTATGAATTTGTCTTTTTCTTTTTTTAATTTTTCTTTTCAATTCTTGAAACATTACAATCCCTTTGTAAATAAAAGAAATATTTTGATGGAATAAAAAACATTATAATTAGTAAGTTGGTATAATTATATAAAATACGCTCAGTATAATTGATCTTAATAGAAATACATACATAAATTTATACTTTTTTCTTAAAAATTTCTTAGGCTTAATTTATAATTTAATAAATTTATGTAAATTAACAATTATCATTTATTACAAAAATATACCATTCATTAAAATTTTCAAACTCCATTTTATCTTCATATCCGCTAGCTGCAAAATCATGTATTAAAATGACTTTTCCAGGCTTATTTTTTTCCCAACAGGCAACATCATCATTATCATCATGTCGAGCAAAGGGAAATAAATTTCGTGTCGGATATCTTTTTTTTAAACCATTATATCGTATTAATAATTGCTCTTTATCTAATAGATACCAAGGTAAAAATTCTTCTTTTTCTGTATTAATCAAATTAAGATATTCTAAAGGGTACTCTACCCAATTGGGTTTTTCATTTTGATTAAGAATTTTTATCATTTAAGAGACCTTTTATTCGTTATAAAAATTCCACTGATAAACGATCAGCTTTTATCCTAACAAAACAACCAAGTAAATATGGAATTTCCTTAAAAAAATCTGATTCGATTTTCAAATTATTTCCAATGTCAACACTATCTTCGCAAACCTGTCCATATAAAAAATATCCGTATGCGTCACCAATTTCCTCTAGACCATACTTCAACTCTGTTAATTCAGTTATTTCTGGATCATCTAAAATTGTTATACTTACGCACACAGGATAAATTTTATTTATAAAAATTTTATAAGGACATATTGCACTAAAGCCCATAAATTGTACCCCATTGATTTCAATCATCACTTCCTCTTCAATAAACTCATCTAATTTTAATAATTTTGCTTGATTCATATTAAA
>Ga0207079_1150_pt1 | contig 10115 bp, 10 predicted proteins | sample Alteio_BWMinHeat_61_FD_153525 | JGI IMG/M metagenome (GOLD analysis project Ga0207079, IMG submission 153525) | Enriched cells from forest soil in Barre Woods Harvard Forest LTER site, Petersham, Massachusetts, United States -... | ecosystem: Environmental > Terrestrial > Soil > Temperate forest >...
CCTTGAATGGGCTAAAGTACAGGCAAAGCTGGAAGCCGGTACCGGAAAACTGTGGTCGCTCTATGAAATGGAAACAACCGGTGGCGAACCCGATGTTGTGGGTTATGATAAAAAGACCGGCGAATACCTATTTTATGATTGTTCGGCAGAAAGTCCTAAAGGCCGCAGAAGTCTTTGTTATGACGACGAAGCATTGGAGTCAAGGAAAGAAAATAAACCGGAAGGTAGCGCAATTGATATGGCTGCTTCCATGGGCATTGAACTATTAACGGAGGAACAATACCGGAAATTGCAGCAACTCGGAGAATTCGATACGAAAACGTCGAGCTGGGTGAAAACACCCGCTGAGATCAGAAAACATGGCGGGGCCGTCTTTTGTGATCGTCGTTACAACACTGTCTTCTTATATCATAACGGTGCGGAATCTTACTATGCTGCCAGGGGATTTCGAGGCTCATTAAAGGTTTGAATACTGCAAATGATGCCAGACCGGGGTAAACGGCACACAGTTAATCAATAAACATTCAATAAAAACCAGCAACATTTGGTGTATAGAACAGCAGTTTCCTAAACTTTTGAGACCGGTTCGATTCCTGTTGAGACTCCAGGTTAAATCGCTTTTAATGGTGATTTTTTTGTGTTAATACTATGTATTATTAGCATTTGTCTGACAGATAGTTTTAACTTCATGCAGAATATTGTTCTATTCAGACGTTAAAGAACGCCTAAACTATAATATAACTATGGCATCTACAAACGACAAGTCGCTGAACGCAATTGAAACGATAACTGCATTGCAAAATATAGATGTACTCATCGATGCGATTCAAAATAAATCGTTAAATGGAACCGCCCACACTAATTTGCCATTTGAGCAATCAATAACAGCAGAAGGGATAAATAAACGCCTTGAATTTCTCCTGAAAGAAACAGGTAAAGAAATGAAATTCGTTTCAGGAAAAAAGATTTTCTCAGAGCTGACGCAACTGGAAGGGAATATTGAAAATTATATAGGCTTGTCTATGATCCCTACCGGTGTGATAGGCCCTTTGCGGGTCATCGGTTCGGCCGCGAACGGGGAATTTTATATACCATTAGCTACCAGCGAAGGGGCACTGGTGGCTTCCTACCACCGTGGAGCAAAAGCGTGCAACCTGGCGGGTGGGGCCACATCTATTTGTCTTGTTGAAGGCGTCCAAAGAAGCCCTTTATTCAAATTCAACGATATAGCAGAGCTAGGACAATTTCTTATATGGCTGTTGCCAAAAATGGATGAGTTTAAACGAATAACTGAAAATACCAGCCGCTTCGCAAAGCTGACAGAAATAAAAACCAACATCGAAGGGAACCACCTGATACTTACTTTTGAATATCATACAGGTGATGCGTCAGGACAAAATATGGTTACACTATGCACAGACGCGATATGCCATTATATTGTTGAAAATGCTCCGGTAAAACCTTTATTCTGGTTTATTGAAAGTAATTATTCGGGAGATAAGAAGGCCACCGCAATTTCCTTCACAAATGTGCGCGGGAAAAAAGTAACCACTGAAATTATTTTATCCGAAAAAATTGTAGGTGAGGTGCTAAAAACGACACCTGTGGCCATGTCGGAATATTGGAAGTCGTCAACAATAGGGGCCATTCAGAGCGGGGCCATCGGGGCCCAGGGGCATTACGCTAATGGATTGGCAGCTCTGTTCCTTGCTACAGGCCAGGATGTTGCTTGTGTTTCAGAAGCTGCAGTAGGCGTTACCAGAATGGAAGTAATCCCTTCCGGTGATCTATATGCCAGTGTAACACTACCCAACTTGATCGTTGGCACAATAGGTGGAGGAACGGGGCTTCCCACACAGAAGGAATGCCTTGAATTAATGGATTGCTACGGCGTAGGTAAAGCAAGGAAATATGCCGAAATATGCGGCGCACTGGTTCTTGCCGGGGAGCTTTCTATCGCGGCAGCTCTTTCAGCCGGGCATTTTTCTTCTGCACACAAAAAATTTGGAAGAAAAAAATAAACCCGGAAAAAACAGTTTTCGCCGGAAAAAGTGGCGAAAAGAAAAAATATGAATAGAGACATCATAAATACGGGACTGCTTGCCCTTTCATTTCTTGGCCTTTTTGCAGTATCTGAAGTTATTTACTATAGATTTAATGTCAAACCCGAAGTCACTCGCAAGCTCGTGCATGTAGTGACAGGTTTTCTCACGTTGCTCTTCCCTATAATGCTTAATAACCAGCTGCTTGTATTCCTGCTCTGCGCCACTTTTGCTTTGATCATTCTCGCAAGCTTACGATTTGGTTTTCTAAGATCCATTAATGGTATTGACCGCAAATCTCATGGCAGCATATCTTACCCCGTTTCAGTTTATGGCTGCTATCTTGCGTATAATTATTATTCACATCGAAATTCAGGATTCTCTGACCCCTATATTTATTTTTACCTGCCCATCTTAACCCTTGCTATTTGTGACCCAATCGCTGCGCTTGCCGGAAAAAAATTCCCTTATGGTAAATTTAAGATCGGAAAAGATACTAAGACAATGGTTGGCTCATTGTCCTTTTTCGTATCATCACTGCTGTTAACCCTTTCTGTTTATTTCTATCTTTTTCATGGCTCGTTCAGCTTGGCAGCTATATTTCCCATGGCTTTTATGATTGCCGCTTTAGCATCAATTAGTGAAGCGCTGAGCGGCAAAGGCATTGACAACATCACAATTCCTGCAACTGTTTTACTTGTGCTGGTTATATTTGTATGAACCGCATGCCGACCATTGGCTTCTGTATATTTGATTAGTATGGAAAAATTTATCCCTCACATATATACGTTCATTTTACCACTTTTCCTCGGTAACCTGATTCATATGTTCATTGTTAAAGGTAATTATCTACAGAATATCGCAAAGCCGCTCTCCATTGCCTTATTTGGATCTGGGAAAACTTATCGTGCATTTATAGTGATGCCACCAATTTGTGGCATTAGTTCCTTAGTGCTTCGTTCCTTAATACTGCATGATCCGGGCTATTTTTGGTCTTTCTCTGTAGGGTTTAGTTTAGGCATTGCCTACTTAATAGGTGAATTGCCCAATTCATTTGTCAAACGAAGGTTAGGAATACAGCCCGGCCAGCACCACTCCAGGTATAAATTTGCCCAGTACATAGTTGACAAATCTGATTCACTTATTATTTCGTGCTTAGTATATTTTTTCATATCGGATATTAGCGCCGGGACGACCCTTATACTTTTTGCCGTATCTTTTGTCATCCATATTTTCTTTTCGTGGTTGCTGGTACAGATCAGGATCAAAAAAAGCTTTTAACATTCAGGAAGTTTATCTTTAAAAAAAAATGGAAAAAGAAAATATTTTTAACCTCCCAAACCTGTTAAGTTTCTATAGGGTAGCGGCTTTCCCGTTCATACTGTTTTTTGTATATAGCGGGAACGAAAGATTGTTTTCTGTTTTTTTATGCATCAATTTAATAACGGACATCCTGGATGGGCTGATTGCGCGGGCGTTTAAGTTGCAAACACGTTTCGGAGCGCGGCTCGATTCACTGGCAGATATTGGCACCTACATCCTGGCATTTTGCGGCATATTTAAATTCAAATGGTTTGAAATCAGCCAATCTGCATTAATGATCTGGATATTTTTAGGCACTTATCTTCTTTCCTATATTGTTTCCATTGTCCGGTTTGGCAAGTTTCCCAGTCTTCATTTATATTCCTGTAAAATAGGTGGCTATATTCAGGGCATTTTCTTTTTTGTTTTATTTTTTTCAGGTTATTATGCATGGTTATTTAAGCTGGCCATGGGTTGGGGCATTATTTCTTATCTTGAGGAAACAATAGTTTTACTCATACTGCCTGAAATGAGATCAAATAGTAAAGGGCTTTATTGGGTTGTCAGGAAGTGAATAATATTTCCCGAAAACTAATTTAAAAATCCGTTGTATGATCAAATGAAAACTCACAAATTTTTTCAAAAGGTTAGACATTAAAATCACCGGGTCTGTAATTTTTCGCAGGCAAGACCGATATCAAATCATAACCCGGAGTACTTGTGCCGATGGCCTGGAATATTCCTGCAGCGCTGCTTTGGCATATAATATGTGATATTTTAGCACGAAGACCGCTAATCAAAAATGCATTGCCCTTTACGCTCTACTCTTAAACCAATCAACAAAAGACTATACACTATATTTTTCGGTCTCCACCGCTGAAACTGACCGGACGGCATTTCTAAAAACAGTCACCAACACAAGTCCCGGCACAGCCACTGCACTTAATCCCACGAACTTTCCGATCACTGCACCTGCGATGCAACCACATAGAAAAGACCCTACTGCCAGCAAGTGTTTCTTTAAGCTTGTGAGTGTTGCCTGGTTCCGGGTCCGCGACCGCAACAGGCTGCTTGCATCAAGAGACGCCTGGGTTACATTGCCTGTCATTATCGTAGTAGGTACCAATATCTCCCTATTGAATATTTTTCCAAATGTATTTTGAAAGCCCATAGCAAAAACGATCATCATAACCCCAAAATATAGCCATTGAAAATCCAGGATGCCGCATTTCGTGATAGTATAATCAACGAGGCCGCTTACCGAAAGCAATATGCCCTCGATCAGCAGAAGTATTTGCCAGTTGTTCGTTTTCCGGGCAACCCATCCTGCTGTCACCACAGATGTTATAAATACCGGGAACGTGAGCAACTTCATCCATGATTTCCAATCAGCGCCCTTTATTGCATCAAAAGCAAAAACAATAAAATTCCCTGTTATATGGGCAGAGAATATCTTATTACCATAAATAAATGTCACCGAATCGCAATAGCCTGCTACTGCTGCAAGAACAGCGGTAACAAACCAGATATTTTTCTCAATATAAATGCGCATTACATTTAATGCTAATTGACAAATAAAGATAATAAATTTTATTATTTTGCTATCTTATGCATCAAAATCATAGCTGCAATGTTAGTATAGTGCTTGTGAATCTGATCCCCGTTTGTTCATCGTAACATGAACGTGATGGTATAGTATTTACAAAAGCCCATACCAATGGTGATGCCAGGGATAGCCCCATTCTACATTTTTTATTTTACTTTTTAACGCTATCTTTAACAAACAACAGCTAGAGGCAGAGTATTTTATGCGCAATACAATGTTATTGATATTGGTAGTATCATCGGTAACCCTTATGTCATCGGGATGGCGTACCGATTTCGACAGGGCAAAAACGGACGCAAAAAAAGAACACAAACTTATCCTCCTTAAATTCTCCGGTTCAGACTGGTGTTTGCCCTGTATGAAGATGGAAAGCAACATATTTGCTAAAGACACTTTCAGCCGTTTTGCTGCTGCTCACCTCGAAATGGTTACAGCCGATTTTCCACGCCTGAAAAAACACAAACTCGAAAATGCCCTTATCAAACAAAATGAGGCACTTGCTGAACAGTATAATAAGGAAGGGCGTTTCCCTTATACCTTACTGCTGGATGCTGATGGAAAAGTTTTAAGGAAATGGGACGGATATAATGGCGAAAAGCCCGAAACACTGATACAGCAAATTAGGTCTTATGCCGGTACTTATTGAGCCCAATGTTATTGCACAAAAAGCACACAAGCGCAGTATGCGCCTGATGGGAAATCAATTTGAAATTACCGTAGTATCCGGTAGCGCTGATTTTGCAGAATACTGCATAGACCAGGCAGTACATGAAATCAGCCGGATAGAGAGCCTGCTCACCACTTTCAGGGATGACAGCCAAACCAATCTCATCAATAAATACGCAGGTATAAAACCAATAGAAGTAGACAAAGAAGTTTATGACCTGGTAGCCCGCTCTGTAAAGATATCGGCACTCACGCAGGGAGCATTTGACATTACTTATGGCTCTGTGGATAAAAGTTTCTGGAACTTTGATACACATATGACTGCCCTGCCGGACAGGGAGGCCGCTAAAAAGTCGGTGCGGCTGATCAACTACCGGAATATAATTCTTGATCCGGGTAACCATAGTATTTATCTGAAAGAGAAGGGCATGCGTATCGGCTTTGGTGGAATTGGTAAAGGGTATGCTGCCGAATGTGCAAAAAAACTATTGAAAAAACTGGGTGTAAAGAGCGGGATTGTAAATGCATCCGGCGATCTCACAGCATGGGGCGATCAGCCGGGTGGCCAACCATGGACGATAGGCATAGCTGACCCGAACTGCGGGAACCAACCCTTTTCTTATCTCAATATCTCTGACCTGGCGATTGCCACCTCAGGCAGTTATGAAAAATTTGCTATCATCAATGGCAAAAAATATTCGCATACCATTGACCCTAAAACGGGATTCCCTGTTTCAGGTATCAAAAGCGTCTCCATTATTTGCCCCGATGCCGAGATTGCTGATGCTATGGCTACACCTGTTACGGTTATGGGCATAAACCCAGGCCTTTCCCTCATCAACCAAATGATGGGTATGGCCTGCATCATTATTGATGACAACGATAGATTGTATACTTCTGAAAATATAAAACTCACTCAGTCATGAATAGAAAATACAGGTCATTGTGCTTGCTATTGACCACTTTATTTTTAGCGGTGGGGATACCATCGTGTGTTTCTGTAAAAGGATATCAGAAGAAGTATCTGAACGATGCAGAAATGCAATTGTCTGCAAGGAAGTCAGAAAAGTCTGAAACTAATTTTCAGGCCTATCGCGAAGGGGCATCCGGCGCGAACGGAGGTAAAACAGGCGGGAGTTGTAGTTGTAACTAAATAAAAACATGAGAAAGATATCACTGTCGGTTCTTGCGCTGTTTTTCCAGGTTCTGAGCGTTTTCTCACAAAACGACAGTGCTGCTTATAAAGAAAGAAAGCTCAAAATTGAAGAGGTCAATTTTGTTTCCAGTTATTACAACCAGGACGGTAATAACTCAGCAGTGACCGGTGGTACAGGCACGGAGAAACTCATAGATTTTTCTAATTCGCTCGAATTGAAACTGGTTAAGACAGATAAACTCGGCAGGCAGAGAAATATTACCTGTGAATTAGGATTTGACCATTATACTTCGGCGTCTACAGACAAGATCGACCCCAACACCATCTCATCAGCTTCTTCCCGCGATGGCAGGTTCTATCCTTCACTTGAATACAATGTTACGAATAAGGCGGGCAACCTTGTTATCGGTGGCGGCCTGTATTATGCTACTGAGTCGATCTACAGGTCTTATGGTATAGGTGCGGACATTACTAAAATATCCAAAGATAAGAACCGGGAATTGGCGCTGAAACTACAGGCTTACTTCGATTATTGGTACGTGATATACCCCATAGAACTGCGGGGCACCTATTTCAATGGCCAGCAGAAACCCCGTAATTCCTACTCCGCGTCACTTTCGCTATCGCAGGTCATCAACGCGAGGCTGCAATGCGCATTTTTGACCGACATCGGTTACCAGGAAGGCCTGCTTGCGACAACATTCCACCGGGTTTACTTTTCGAACAATGGAGAAAAACCCGAGAACCTGCCCAGCCAGAGATTCAAATTACCGGTTGGATTGCGTGCCTCCTGGTTTTTAGGCGACAGATTTATTCTGCGTCCGTTCTACAGGTTTTATACAGACAACTGGGGCATAACCGCGCATACAGCAAGCCTCGAGACGCCAATAAAACTGAGCCCGTTCATTTCTTTGAGCCCGTTCTATAGATACTATGTGCAAACAGCAGCCAGATATTTCGCGCCTTACAAAGAACATGCTCCTTCAGAGACTTTTTTTACCAGCGACTATGATCTGTCTGCGCTTAGCAGCCAGTTCTTTGGTATGGGTATCCGTCTCACTCCTAAAAAAGGAATACTAAGCATAACACACTTTGCCATGCTGGAAATACGATATGGCCATTACATACGCAGTACGGGCTTGACTGCTGATATTGTTTCTTTGAACGCACAGTTTAAATGATTGCGTTACTGCTGCATTGGTTGCTTTTTTCAACCGTGCAACATAACTTTGTTTTATACTATCTAAAAATAAAACCACATGCGATCAATAACATTCATTTCCATACTGATCGTCAGCCTTAGCTGTGCCGGTACAAAAAGTATCATGAAATCGGGCAAATTAAACGGCACATGGGTACCGGTTAAGCAGGAAATGGGTGGGTCGTCACTGCCGAACATAGCTTTTGAAAAACAAAAGCTCATCCTTAATGACTCCAATTACACTGTTATTGCCGAAAGCGTCGATAAAGGCGTTGTAAGGTGCAACGGTGATAAAATGGACATTTATGGCAAGGATGGCGCAAATGCCGGCAGGCACTTTACCGCAATCTATAAGTATGAGAACGACCAGTTGACAATTTGCTATAACTTGAAGGGCGACAGCTATCCGCAATCATTTGAAACTAAAGGTAATCCGCTATTTTTCCTTTCCTTATTCAAAAAAGAGTAAAATAAAGTTGAGGCAAAAAACAATCGAAACCCGCCATGAGTATGATCAGAGGCGGTTCTATATTTATCATTGTTATCTAAAATGTTATCAGTAGCTTTGCATAATGAAATTTCAGCAATTATTTTATCACTCTAAAAACATGAAAAATGAAGCGATCTTACTTTTTTCAGGTATTAGTGCTAGTTGCCGGTTTGCTGGCATTTAATTGGAATGCTACTGCTCAAACCACTTTTAACTACACCGGCTCCGTTCAGACCTACACAGTTCCCGGCTGCGTAACAAGTATCACCATCGATGCGCAAGGTGCGCGAGGTGGACATGCCAAGCATTCAAGAGGCGGCTATGGCGGCCGAGTGCAATGCACGCTTGCAGTAACGCCTGGTACGGTATTGCAGGTGTACGTAGGCGGCCAGGGCGACACAGCCACACCAACAACAGGTGGCGTGGGCGGGTATAACGGTGGCGGCGATGGTATATATGGATATGGCAGCTACGCAGGTGGCGGTGGCGGTGGCGGGAGTGATATCCGCACACCTCCTTATTCACTTTCAGACAGGGTCGTGGCTGCAGCCGGTGGCGGTGGTGCAGGTTATGATTGCACAACCGCTAATACAGAACGGGGTGGCAATGGCGGTGGCACCACAGGGGAGCATGGCTATGACTGCGCCGGCATAACAGGCCCGGGTAAAGGAGGTACCCCAACTGCCGGTGGGCTTGGTGGCGTATATGGCGGGTGGACTTCCGGCAACCCCGGAACATTTGGCGGGGGAGGTAATTGTGACTCGACCGGCGGTGGCACCTCTCATTCAGGTGGTGGCGGTGGCGGCGGCGGCTGGTATGGCGGCGGCGGCGGATCATGGGGTGGCGGTGGCGGCGGATCGTCGTATGCTATCCCTGCAGCTACAGGTGTCGTAGACTCAGCGGGGTATGATACTTCCGGAGATGGCGTAGTAATTATCACCGGATGCAACCGTATTGGCGCTATAACCGGTACTATATTTAGCTTATGTCCAGCAGCCACCATAACAGTCAGTGACACAAGCTCAGTATCGTGCGGTACCTGGATAAGCAATAATCCGGGAATTGCAGTAATTGGTTCAAGCACAGGCATCATTACCGGCATAACAGCAGGCACAACCACGATCACCTATAGTGTGCCTTCACCCTGCGGCGATACATCTGCCATCCATACCATAACGGTAAATCCCACGCCTGCTGCCATTACAGGCGCTGCAACTGTTTGTGTAGGCAATACAACTGCATTAGGCGATGCCACAGGGTTTGGAGGTTGGTTCAGCACAAATACTGCAGTGGCTACTGTAGGGTTAACGACCGGCGTTGTAACCGGGGTATCTATAGGAACAGCGACAATTGATTATACTTTACTTACCGGCTGTATGGCCTCCGTAACAGTAACCGTTAATTGCAATGTCGGCGTTCCGCAAACAATTTCGCCGGATAAATACAGAGTGGATATATTCCCTAATCCTGTAAATAATGAATTGACTATACAGATGGAAGATGGTGCGTACAATACATGTACTATTACTAATGGTGTAGGACAGGCATTAATGCAGCAAACATTAAATGCAAAACAAACAATACTGGATGTAAGAAAACTTCCGGCTTCAATTTATTATATCACTTTCAAAGGAGAAAATGGAACTACCGTT
>Ga0207079_1152_pt1 | contig 9973 bp, 7 predicted proteins | sample Alteio_BWMinHeat_61_FD_153525 | JGI IMG/M metagenome (GOLD analysis project Ga0207079, IMG submission 153525) | Enriched cells from forest soil in Barre Woods Harvard Forest LTER site, Petersham, Massachusetts, United States -... | ecosystem: Environmental > Terrestrial > Soil > Temperate forest >...
AGTCTGTGAGGGAAATGTGTCATACCCCATGACAGAAATGCTCGAAGCCAATTATCCTCTGCAGGTCTTGCGCTGGGAGCTCATTTCCGACTCTGGTGGACCCGGCAGCAAGCGAGGCGGTTTGGGCGTAAGAAGAGATTACAAAATGGGGTACCCTTGCCGCATAACATTTTGTTATGAGCGCACAAAGTATTCACCTCCCTGGGGAGTTCTTGGAGGGAAAGATGGACGCACCAACGAAATCGTACTCGATCCGGATGGGATCGCGCAAAAAAATTACAAGGCAACTCACCGGCTAATCGAAAGGGGAGGAATTATTTCTTTTAGAACGGGAGGTGGAGGAGGGTATGGAAATCCCTTCCGTCGCGACGTCGGGGAAGTTCTAAACGATGTGCGTCTGGGCTACGTCTCGCTTGAGAAAGCCAGAACAGACTACGGGGTTGTTTTGAAGCCCGACGAGAAAACTGTCGATGTCAAGGAAACGATGAAATTGCGAAGTGTTTCCGCTGGCTCCTAGTTCAAAAATGTAGGGAAACATATTGGATCTAATTACGAAGACAATAAAGAAAAATTCTGCCCTGATTAAAACTGCGGGGGAGTTGCATCAATCCGAGAAAATTCCCCCGGATACGTACGTACTCGATCTTGACATGATTTCTCATAATGCTCGAAAGCTGAAAATCGAGGCGGATCGGGTCGGACTCGGAACCTACATCTGCGCGAAAGAACCGCCGAGAGTACTCGAAGGAAGAACCGGGGAGAGGACTTTGAACAATAGATCCACTAGGCTGTGAGGTGTTTCGAGCCACAGGTTCACCGGTGCGGGTGGAATGGGATCAAAAATGCTGCCCCTCCGAGTAACGACCTTGAGCGGCCGAAAAAAGCCATCGTTGATCAATGAAAGAGGGTTAATCAAGGACTTGAAGGCGTATTTTGCATAAGATATGGTGTTGGACCGGGGGCTGTTCATTGGTCCCGGGCTTTGATCTGCGGATCCGGTAAGGTCAATGATGAATTCGCCCTTTCTTATTTCCACCTTCATGTGGACGCGCAGTTTCTCGCTGATGGGATTTTGGTCGTCTCCGTCGCCGTCTAGGAAATATTCTCCTTCGAAAGACCCCTGCGGCAGCTCGGCGAGTTTCATCAGCGCAAGCTGCTCGGATTGGTCGAGAATGTTTTTTACGTATTCATTGTATTCCTCAAGACCATACTTCTCTATCAGGTCCTGAATTCTTTTGCCTCCCACTTTTAGGGCGGCTACCATTGCGCGGATATCTCCCATCACTTCCTCTGGGAGTCGAATGTTTGTTCGTAAAACCAGTTCAATGTCGCGATTTATCTCCCCCCGTTTGTACAGCTTGACAGGGGGTATTCTGAACAGTTCCTGAAAGACTTCTGTGGTGTTCGTTTGATAGCCTGACGGGTGGGATCCACCCATGTCCAAAACGTGCCCCTTTACTGCGGTGAAGGCGACCAGTTTACCTTCGTAAAAGACCGGAAATAGTGTCGTCACGTCGTTGCCGTGACTTCCACCACCCAGGTACGGGTCGTTGCACAGGATCACGTCGTCCGGTTCCAGGGCTTCGTCTCCCATGAGCTGAAAAGTCGCTTCGACCGCATTGGAGAGGTTATTCGCAAACACCGGCGTGCCGGCTTGGCTTTGTGCTAGAAGGTTGCAGTCCGGGTCGACAACGCCGCAGGCAAAATCTTTCGAGTCGTAAATCGCGATGCTGTATGCTGATCTAATCAGGGCCGTCTCCATGTCCAGAGCGACTCTGTGCAAATAGTTCCGTACAATCTCTTGAATGATGAGATCGCGGTTCAATTAGCTTGAATCTCCTTATCTCATTCCGCTGAAATAATTAGATGCCCGAAAGAATCCACCCTGGCCTTGTATCCTTCCAGCAGTAACGTGGTAGAAACTCTCTCTTCGACCACTGCGGGTCCTCGAAGGACGTTGTTTGCGAGGAGCTTGGACCTCTCGTAGATCTTGCTTTTCATGTAGGAGCCGTCAAGATAGACTTCCCTTTCGGGAAGTAAAGCGTCCCTTGGAGGTTCCGAGCCTCCCGATTTTATTTTGGAGAGCGTCCCCTTTTTCATTCTCCCGATCGATGCGAGGCGCAGCGCCACCACTTCTTTGGATTGTGAAGGAGCGTTATGCATGTATCTCTTCAAATGCAAGTCGTCGAATTTTCTTTCAATCTGCATCTTGTCAACTTCGGATAATGCATGGTCTGGGAGAGAAAGAGTCAGGGCGTGCCCCTGACCGATATATCTCACATCCAGCTCGCGGACCAGTATCGTCTGGTTCCGCGGGACACCTTCCTCCGACAAAACGCGAAAAGCGTCAGACTCCAATTTCGAAAACTGATCTTCTAGATCAGACATACCTAGTGACATCATTGACCTAACAAAAGTCTGAACATAATCACGGCGAAAATCCGCCATCAACATTCCCCACGCTGAAAAATTTCCCGGCATCGTTGATACAATTGTAGTGGGAATATCCAGTTCCTTCGCAATTAGATTTGCATGCAGCGGCCCCGCACCGCCAAACGAAACCATAGTGAATTCTCTAGGATCTATGCCCCGTTCGATCGTCATAGTGCGAATAGCGGCAGCCATGTTAGGGACCGCGATTCTCAAAATTCCTTCAGCTACTTCTAGAATATCCATTGAAAATTGGTCTGCCAGAGTCTTCAGAGCTTTGCGAGACAGTTCTGGGTAGACTTTCATATCGCCTCCCAAGAAGCGATCGGGGATCAGTCTCCCGAGTACGAGATTCGCGTCAGTCACCGTGGGCTTGTCGCCGCCTTTGCCGTAACATGCTGGCCCAGGATCAGCTGAGGCGCTCATCGGGCCGACATGCAGCGCTCCTGTAGAATCTGCCCACGCAATGCTCCCGCCGCCGGTACCGATCGCGTGAATATCCACAGCAGGAATGAGAATGGGATAGCCATCGGGGCCCGACCTTGGCGTGCGGATTCTCAATATGGGGGTTGTTTCATATTTTCCGTTGATCACGAGCTCCACATCGAAGCTCGTCCCGCCCATGTCAGCTCCGATCAGATTCGGGATTTCAAGTATCTCGCCCAGAGTTTGTACTGCTAGAATTCCGCCGACTAGCCCAGAATTTATCGTATGGACCGGTACCTTTTTTGCGTAGGTAGAGGTCATCAACCCACCGTTGGATTGGATTAACATCAACATACCCGGAAATTTTCGTGCGGCGATCTCCTTCTCTACCTTTCCGAGATAGTCCCTCATAATGCTCAATAGAAGCGTATTGAGTACCACAGTGGAGGTCCTCTCGTATTCGTTGTACTCGCGGGTGATTTCAGTAGATGCGGAAACCAAAATTTGGGGATAGCGCGAATTTAATAAAGATCTGACTTTTTCTTCATGTTCGCTGTTTGCGTAAGCGTTGATGAAACAAATCGCCACAGTCTTAATCCTGGAATCCACAAGCTCTCGAATTTTCTCTTCTACGGATGCGAAATTGATCGGTTTGATCTCAGTACCGTCCGCACCCATTCTCTCCTCGATCTCTAGCCGTCTGTCTCTAGGAATCAAAGGCTCCGGCATTCGGTAAAAAGGGTCGTACATGTCGACCCGGTTGCCGCGACCAATTTCAAGGATATCTTTGAATCCCTGAGTTGTCAAAAGCCCAGCGTTATCAAAAATTCCCTGGATGATCGCATTCGTCCCTACAGTTGTGCCATGAATGAAATTCTCAATTTGGGCCATGTCACGAACTAAATGGCTAATTGACTCAAACACTCCCTCAGAGTAGTCTTGGGGAGTTGACGGGACCTTCGACAGGAGAACTTCACGATTCTCTTCGTCTAGAATCACGGCATCAGTGAAAGTGCCGCCAATGTCCACTCCCAGCCTGAGCACAGATTTCAGACTACTTCCTGCAAAATATAACTGTAGAGATAACGCTTGGATGAAAGTACTTCATCAGAACCTTATTTTATCCAAGCAGCACGATTCCCTATCAAATGGAACGAAAAGACGAAACTGATTTTTTTGAGAAGATCGAAAAGGCACTTTACGTGCCAGTGATTTCTGATTCTCTAGATGCTCTGGGCTACAGGAATTGCGCAATGTCTCATCGTATTCGACCCTTGAGAGACGATTTTGTTTTCGACGGAAGAGCTAGAACAGTATCGTGGATGGATGTCTTTGTTCCCGATCCCAATCCGTACGCTGTAGAAATCGAGTTCATGGACAAATTACAAAAGGGAGATGTGGTCGTCACGAGCACCGATGCGGCCTTGAGAAACGCTCCTTGGGGAGAATTGATGAGTACCGCTGCAAAGGCAAGGGGAGCAAGGGCCGCCGTGATCGACAGCTGCGTGAGGGACGTGAAGAAGATCTTCGCCCTCGACTTTCCCGTGTTCGCGACAGCGATCTCTCCTCTGGATTCCAACGGAAGGGGCCGTGTGGCAGCGTACGATGTTCCCATTGAGTGCGGAGGGGCCCTCGTCAATTCGGGAGACCTGATTGTGGGAGATTACGACGGAATTGTGGTCGTCCCGCAGAGTATCGAAAAGAAGACTCTCGAGCTCTCTTTCGACAAAGTAGCCAAGGAGAACACCACAAGAAACGAGCTCCTTCAGGGTAAGCTCCTGAAGGAAGTATACGACAAGTACGGCGTCCTTTAAGGCATTACTCTGGCGGGATTTCCTTGAACGCCAGAGAAATGTCCAGTCCGCGGTTCTTATAGTAAGATCTCATTCCGAGATAAGACCCAGCACCAATTAGAAATGCCACAAGAGCTGCGATACCCGTTGCCAGGCTGAAGGTCCCAATCGCGCCAGGGTTGTTGAAAGCCAAGTAAAGCGAGGCGGCTAACAAGTACCCCATGAAAATAATGCTGTAGGCTCCGAGAAGCGAGATCAGCGGTACACCTCCGACTTTCCTTTTTGCAAAACTCGGTGCAGCATCAAGAATAGATGGCCGCCGCCAAAGGACAATTCCAGCTAGCCCGTCAAGCAGAAAAGCGAGAACGAAAAAGAACGTGAGGTTAACCGCACCGACGTACGCAGCGGGTCCGTAAGTAAAGAAGATCAGGGCGAACCAACCGATTATTCCGCAAATTACAAGAGAAATGACCGGACTGTGTAACCTGTCGCTTACAGATCCGAAAAACGATGGAACGCTACGGTCAAAAGACCACGCGAGAAAATGTCTTGAAGAAATAAAGTAGTAATTGATGATCAACAAATATCCCCAAGCGATGAAACTTAGAATGATTATCGTGTTTATGATGGGATTCGAATTGACCATCGCCACAAAGGTGTTTACATAGGGTGCAGGCCCCAGGGGCCACTTGCCGGCGCTCCCCAGGTACGAGGCACTTGTGATAAAGTCGGTTCCGAACGAATTCTGAGCGAGCGCGGCAATTAATGAAAAAAAGGCTCCAGTGAAAAAGATCGATCCGACGACGGCAATGGACATAGTCTTGCTCACCTTTCTTATCTCTCCTCCATAGTAGGTGTTGAAAGCGTACCCCGCAATCGCAAAGAAAGACAAAGGAAGAGATAGAAACGTTGGGTTCAACCAGTTTACGTTGGTATTGTATCCGGCCGCTTGGGCTGTTGCCGTAATGTTCTGGTACATATTAGAACCCGCGAAGGTATTGAATGCAGTTTGAAATTGAGATAGATTTGTCGTAGCGAGTACGCCGACAATCAGTACCATACCAAGCGTCCCGACGAGAAAGGCAATCTTGTTCGCCATCCGGATGAACCTGTTTCCACCTATAGCGATGAGACCGACGAGAATTATCATAACAGTTCCCAGAGCAAAGGCCCAAGTTTGAGATCCTATGTTTGCTGCAAGTGTGGCGAGACCGCTGTTATTCGTAATCGCGGCGTACGTCGCAAGAGGAGGAGACACTCCTGAAACCCAGGTGATGTTGCCAATGAATCCCATGTCCAGCAAAAATGCCACTACTAAGATGGTGGTCATTCCCATACCCAAAATTGGACTGACAAGACGACTCAGGGGGACGTAGCTGCCACCTCCGCTCCTCGGCATTACGGCGGTTATGAACACGTAATACGCCCCGTTTGCTAGCGCGAAAATTCCAATCAAGACAAAAGAAGCCGGAACATTTACTCCGGGAAACAGCGCCCATTCGCTCACGAATAACGGTACCCACGTGGGGCCGATCATCGCCCCGACCGCGAGGATTAATGCGTCAATTAGAGCAAAATCCCGAACTAGACCCGTTGCATTTCTAAGAAATACCGACTTTTCGGTTGCCAAATCTACTGGTCGCATGAGCCAGATTGTTATAACAGTTTCGAGAGTGCCCCAAAAAATGATAGGCCGCTCAAGGAGGAATATTTCTCTGCAAAAGAAGAACTTTGGCCTAATATTTTACAAGACAAGCTTCAACAATGTCTTCTCTTAATTCAATTCCGAGGCCCGGCCGGTCAGGAATTTTGAGCTTTCCTTGCTCTGCCTCAAATGGATCTTTGATCAAATCCGCCATCAGAGGGCTTTTTGTTCTGCGGAATTCACACAAGGCGCCGCGAGGCAAGGATGCAATCCATTGGAGATTTGCCGCAACATTGATCGCCGAGCTGAAGCCGTGCGGCACGAGCTCTAGATTCCAAGTCTGCACGAGATCCGCGATGCGCATCCCTTCCGTCAAGCCACCTGCCCTCCCTACGTCGGGCTGAACAATGTCAGCTGCATGCGTCGTAATCAACCGCTTGAACCCGAAACGGTTGTACTCTCCTTCGCCTGTAGCAATTTTTACAGGGCTTCGCTCAGTTAACCAGATGAAACCTTCAACATCGTCTTGGGGTAGGGGTTCTTCGAGCCAGTAAATTCCGTACTTGGAAAAACGCCTTGCCATTTCTAGGGCGTGGGCGGGAGTCCAGTTCACGTAGCGTCCCACATCCACCATGATGTCGATCTCTGGTCCCAGAGCTTCTCTGAGATATTTCACAGCTGCCTCGTCTTTTTCAGCATCGAGGCCGAACGCCGTGTCCCTCGTCTGACCCCAGCCGAACTTCACCGCGGTGTATCCTTCCTTCGTCCATATTTTTGCTTCGTCAGCCATCGACTCGAAGTTCTCCATGTCAAAAATGATACTAGCGTAAGTCTTCACGTCCTCCCTGAATCTCCCTCCGATCAATCTAGACACCGAGACACCCAGTGCCTTTCCCATCAAATCCCACAGTGCAATGTCCAGTGCACTTATTGCGTGCATAACCGTGCCCATGCGACCAAACCATTCCGTTTCCAGGTACAATTTCTCCCAGATCACGCGAGGATTTACCGGATCGAGACCTACAACAATGGGCTTGATTCCCCTCTCTAGAATTAGGGCAGTTGCAAGCGCAGCTTCATCGTGCTCGCTTTGCGCGCAAGCCTCTCCCACACCTACGAGGCCGTTACTGGTCTCGACCTCGACCATGCACACTCCAGGTCCGGCTGAAAGAGATCTTTCTGCGTTTCGCAAAGATTTTGCCGTAATGTTGGTAATTTTCATTGTTCGTCTTCGGCATTTTGGCCTGTCGGAATAAAGCTTTTCGCGATTGCCTATTTTCCGAATAGGGAAAAATTCCATGTGATTTATTCATAGATTATGGGTCACCACGTCTTCGGCGGTAATCCTTTTCAGCTTGGATGGAGAATGGTCTTTTCGAGAACTTCTCAAAGTTACTCCAAACTGTTTTTGTCCATTATGCTTTTTGTCAGGAAACCCACGTGCTAGAAATTGAGCGGCTCAGATACTTTACGCATTAACACGAAGACTGTGGGAAGATCAAATTCAGCTTCACTTCTTTCTGCCGTAGGTAATACTCCGCTCGTCTCTTTGGCTACTAATAGTTCGTCGGAAGGTTCCTTTTTCGCAAAAGCTGAGTATCTCAACCCAACTGGATCGGTGAAAGATCGAGCCGCTGCGAGAATGTTACAGGAAGCACTGGAAAAAGGCGAGATTTCCTACGATCATAGAGAAATTCTGGACTCCAGTTCAGGAAACACAGGAATCTCGCTCGCCTCCTTTGGCTCATCCCTCGGTTTCAAAGTCACCATCGTTCTCCCCGAAAGTGCGAGCATCGAAAGGCAAAAACTACTGCGACTTTATGGCGCCACCACTATTTTTTCCGATCCCATGGAAGGATCGGATGGCGCTATCGGCGTAGCTCGTGATTTAGTCGCGAAATATCCCGACAAGTACTACTACACAGATCAATACAGCAATGCAGCCAACTGGAGGGCGCATTATTTGGGAACCGCCGAAGAAATCTGGAAGCAGACGGCGGGTAAAATAACTCACCTGGTATCCGGAGTGGGAACAGGTGGAACGATCATGGGAACGGGCAGGAGATTGAAGGAACTAAATGTGAATATCAAAATCGTGGCTGTGGAGCCTGACGAGCCCTTCCACGGAATCGAAGGACTGAAGCACATGGAGTCCTCGATCAAACCAGAGATCTTTGACGAAACGTTTCCCGATGAAACAGTGTTTGTGAAGACCGAAGATGCACAGAGAATGGTGATTACTCTCGCGAAAGAGCAAGGACTTTTCGTGGGAACTTCTTCCGGGGCGACATTCTTTGCTGGACAGAAATTTGCAATTCCCGGAAACGTCGTGGTTGCGATCTTTGCAGATCAAGGATCCAGGTATCTCTCTGAGAAATATCTCCAATCGGGAGCATGTTAAGAAAAATGAGTGTCGATTCTGCGCATTCCGGTACCGAGTTTAACCCTCAATCCACCCAGCTAATTTTGCCCGAGACGATTTTGTCTTTGATGCTGTCCCATGCCACTACGACTTACCCCGAAGAATGCTGTGGTTTGCTACTTGGCGTCTTCCAAGAAGGCCAAAAGGCGAAACGGGTGGAAGAGGGTAAACCGATGAGCAACGTTTTTCAGAAGGAAGAGAGGTACCATAGATTTACGATAGATCCCAAGGAGTTCATGGAAGCCGATATAGGAGCGGAGGCGCGGGGTCTTGAAATCGTGGGGATCTTTCATTCACATCCCAATGCTCCGGCAAAGCCCTCTCAATATGACGTGTCGCACGCATGGCCTTCACTTTCCTATGTTGTAATTGAAATAAGAAACGGAAAGCCGGTCGAAACGAGGAGCTGGGTATTGAAGGATGACAGGACAGAATTTGTGCAAGAAAAAGTTACAATGATAGGGGATAAAATTGGTTAGAGTACTAATTCCGACGGCGCTGCGCCAGTACACGGAAGGAGGAGCGCAGTCTCAAGTAAGCATTTCCGCAAGTACCGTTTCAGAAGCGCTAGCTGCATTGCTTCAAACGAACAAAAAGCTTGCAGCGCACCTCGTGGATGAACAGGGAAATCTGAGAAATTTTGTAAATATATTCCTGAACAGTGAGGACATCCGCCACCTCCAGGGTCAGGAAACTCTCGTGAAGGATTCGGATACGCTCCGCATTGTTCCGGCGATAGCCGGGGGATCGCGCCCGCAAGAAAGAAATCAAGTAATCCCGGACATTGACGATCGAAAGGTATCCATCTCTCCGCGGGAGTATCGAAGGTACGGCCGTCATTTGATCATTCCCGAAGTGGGGATGGAGGGACAGCGCCGACTAAAAGCCGCCAAGGTACTGATCATAGGAACAGGTGGACTGGGTTCGCCTTCCTCCTTGTATCTTGCAGCCGCGGGTGTAGGAACGATCGGTCTCGTAGATTTCGACGTGATTGATGAAACAAACCTTCACCGCCAGATTCTATACACGGACAAAGACGTGGGGAAATCCAAAGTGTTGACCGCGAAGGATAGATTGCTCCAAGCAAATCCAAACATTACAGTTAAGACCTATGAAGAGCCGCTGCGCTCCGACAACGCCCTAGAAATTTTCAAGGGCTATGACGTGATCGTCGACGGTACCGATAATTTTCCCACACGATATCTCACGAACGACGCCTGTGTCCTCTTGGGGAAGCCCAACGTGTACGCCAGTATT
>Ga0207079_1153_pt1 | contig 9926 bp, 6 predicted proteins | sample Alteio_BWMinHeat_61_FD_153525 | JGI IMG/M metagenome (GOLD analysis project Ga0207079, IMG submission 153525) | Enriched cells from forest soil in Barre Woods Harvard Forest LTER site, Petersham, Massachusetts, United States -... | ecosystem: Environmental > Terrestrial > Soil > Temperate forest >...
TATCCAAACGTATCATCGACTTCAATATTGGCGCGCGGCCAATCTCCTGATAAAAATCCATTTGTAATTAATTGCTCATTAAAAAGCGTAGCATCATTGATTAAAAATGGAATACTGACATCAACAGGAATCGCTCCCAGTGGGGAAAGAACACCTTGTTGACAATTACTTTGATAAAATCGTCGCAATGATTGAAAAAGGGTATCGATATTATCTTGTATGAGAACAAAATTTTGTTCTACACGATAACGATTATAAAATTGAAAAGTTAACACCAAAATACTGGCGGCAATCGCCAATACCAACATCACTTCAAGGAGGGTTACGCCTTTATTTCGTATAAACGGATTTTTCATGAAAATATCATGCCTCGAATTAAGCATTGCCTAATGACATACCGGTTAAATAAATACCTCGGATTATAATAATAATTAAAATTGCGCCGAACGTAAGCAAAACGCCTCCAAAAATACGCGTGATTAGCTTTAAAACTTTAGCATTTTGTTCTGAACCTCGTACGCCCATTCGAACCAAGCCATGCTCAAATCCTTTCACTTCTGCCATGACTCGCAAACGCAAAATATCGCTTTCACTCACGAGTCCTGTTGATAATACATCTGCAACATTTCCTCGACCCATTCCTAACAAATGTTCCATGGTGATGAGGTGTGAAGATAAATAAGGATTAGCCTGATGTTGCATAACACGTAAAGCGTTTTTGAAGACGACGCCATTCGATACTAACAAACCTAAAGTTTCTAAAAATCGTGACGCGACAAAACGACGGTACAAATTGAATGGAAATATCGCATCCAGCTTGCTACGAAATTCTCCAACATAATTACTCATCATGTATCGAAATAATAAGACGATGGCGACGATAACCACAATGACCAACCACCACCATGATGTGATTAAATTCGCCATATTAACTAAATCACGACCGGCCTGTGGCCATTTCTCTATCGGTTTGATGGATCGAAATTGACTAAACACTTCGTTATTGACATAAATGATAATGCCGCAAGCCATAATAATCACAAGAATAGGATAAGTGATCGCCTGTAAAAGCGCACTTAACGCTCCACTTTTTTGACCTAATGTCGAAATGGCCGATTTTAATGTTTCATTCAGCGCACCGCCTTCCTCACCCACTCGGATAATTTCAACAATATTAGGCGAAAACCAATCTTTCATCCCTTCTGCTAATGGCTGTCCTTCGGAAATTTTTTGCGTTATAGCAAGCGCTGCATCACGATTAATTCCAGTGGTAACTTGTGTCATCATTTCGATAGCTCTTGTTGCAGGAATACCATCTGCAACCAGAGTATAAAAATCTTCTAGGAAAGCGAGTTGTGCCTTACTGCCAAATTGAAGGCGTTTGAACTTTAAAGAAAACTCATCGAAAAACGATGAAAAACCACCTAAACTAAAATCCATAATGCAAACCTCATCTTTTATTGATATTTATATGTTGTCGCTTGAGTTAAAGGATTAATGGGACCGACGACTTTTTCCGCATCAAAAGGATCAACGATACCTTCTTTAATAAGTTCAATGGCTCTACCATGAAAATCCATCCATTTATTTTCTTTAAGATATTTTTCCCAATTTAACGTATCGCATTTTTGAATAAATTGCCTGCCGCTTTCATCAACCCAGATAACTTCTGCGACAACAGTTCTTCCACTGACACCAGTTCGATTGCAGCTGGGACAACCGGGTCCTCGTGCTAAAGCACTGTTAATAATATCCGCGCCTAAAACGGCTTCCCAATCTGGAATGTTGGGTTGATGTTTTGGAGAGTTCCTCAAAGGAATTGCGCAATGCTTACAAACTTTAGGAATAAGTCTTTGACAGATTAAGCAACGTAAAACGCTACTATCACTTAAAAGGACTGGCGAAATACCCATGTCGACTAAACGCGTAATAATAGCCGTTGCACGGTTAGTGTGTAAGGTAGTTAATACTAAATGTCCTGTAATTGACGCTCTCACCATGACATTGGCGGTATCTTCATCGCGCATTTCGCCTAATATGATCACATCCGGATCCATACGTAATGACGCGCGACCCATACTAGCAAAATCTCGATCTGCCTTTTCAGTGTTTACTGGAACTTGTGTTGCAGATTCAACAACTTTTTCTACTGGATCTTCGATGGAATATAACTTTTGCCAAGTTTCTACCATTTCCATACAGCTCGCGAGTGTCGTGGTTTTACCAGAACCGGTAGGACCCGCAACGATAATGGCACCGAACGGCAATTTCATCGCCATTTTGATAATTTCTACCTGATTTTTTGTGTAACCTAATTCTTCGAGTGTTTTTAAACGTTCCTCACCCGTCGCCAAAATACGCATCACCATATCAAAACCGCCATGCGCTGGTAAACTCGCAAGGCGAAGGCGTATATCTTTACCATGAATTTTTAAAGGCATCGAGGCATCTTGGGGCACTAAAGGATTAAAGTGCGATGTCGCATGATCTGTTTCTTTATTAAAAGCGACGGATGCGATTTCACGTCCAAGTTTTTCTGCCCATTCTGCGTATAAACGTAGTTCACCATGTTGTCGCATTCGAATTTTGCAATAACCTTCACGCACTTGAATATGAATATCACTCACGCCTTGTAAAACCGCTTCATAAACAAGATCACGCAAATGTCTTTGTTGGTCGCTAAAAGATAAAGAGGATTCTCCTTTGTACTTTCTTGCTTCATCTTCTTGTTTACCGCTAGCAAGCAATAAACTGATAAAAGAAGGTGTCGTCGCATATACTTGCCCCGGATGAACTCCTTTACTTAGCATGAGGGATTTGCAATTTTGAACCGTACGGGAAGTGGGGTCTGAGGATAGAATAGTCGCGCTTTTTAATACAACGATAGAGCCTTGCTCTTTACACCAAAAGAGCATCTCATCCATCACTTTATCTTGCGTATCTAAATCACCCTGACCGGATATAATTTTAGTACGCGTGGCGGTCGCAAATTGTTCTAATTGATTCATGTGCTCTTTATTGATAGTCCCGTCTCCGGGATTACTCATTTCAGCCATTGTAAGCTCCAGAACCCATTGATTCTATTGAGCAAGTCTAAAGTGTTATTAATTTTATCTATCTTTAAATATAAGTATATAATAGGTCATTCATAATTGTACGTAGATTTTTTAAAAAACATGGAAGAATAGTGCTTAAAAAAGCCAGCTGTATTGAAAACAGTCTGGCGTGGGTTCGTTCGATGGCCTGTCAGGCGCTTTGTGATTAAATATCCAAATTAACGACATCCAATGCATTCATTTCGATAAATTCACGGCGTGGTTCAACTTGATCGCCCATTAAAGTAGTGAAAATTTTATCAGCTGAAACCGCATCTTCAATGGTAACTTGTAATAAACGACGTGATTCTGTATCCATTGTGGTCTCCCACAATTGATCGGGATTCATTTCACCCAATCCTTTATATCGTTGAATAGTTTGACCTTTTTTAGCTTCGTCCATTAACCAACGATAACTTTCAGCAAAAGTTTTCACTTTATGTTCTTTTTCGCCACGACGTACTTTTGCACCAATGTGCAATAAGTCATGTAGCTTTTCACCAATGGTAGTTAAGGTACGATACTCCGATGACAAAAATAAATCTCTATTAATCAATGTACTAGATTCAGTTCCATGATGTAATAATTTGATATGGGGAAGCCATAGATTTTTTTCTTCATCTTGAGATAAGGTAATGGTAAAAACACCCACGTCTTTTTTATGATGGTTTAATTGGTTTTCGATATCTTTCATCAATGCAGCCATCTGATCTTGATTTTCCAACGTTTTTTCGTTGATTTTATGCATATACATCAACGATTCTAAAAACGGCTTAGGATATCTTTTCGATAATCTCTCAATAATCGACATGGCAGATTGAAAATCTAATATTAAGCTTTCCAACTGAGAACCTGAAATTGCAGGCGCGTCCGTTGCTACATAAAGTGCTGATTCATCTAAAGCAGATTGGACCAGTGCGAGTTCAAGTGCTTTTTCATCTTTAATATAAGACTCTTGTTTTCCTTTTTTTACCTTAAATAATGGAGGTTGGGCAATATAAATATAGCCACGCTCAATTAATTCAGGCATTTGGCGATAAAAGAAAGTGAGCAACAGGGTACGGATATGGGAGCCATCCACATCGGCGTCAGTCATAATAATGATGCGGTGATAACGTAATTTATCCGGATTATACTCTTCACGGCCGATCCCGCAGCCAAGAGCAGTAATAAGCGTTGCAACCTCAACGGATGATAACATTTTATCGAAACGTGCTTTTTCTACATTCAATATTTTACCTTTGAGCGGTAAAATAGCTTGAGATTTACGATCTCTTGCTTGTTTTGCAGATCCTCCTGCGGAATCTCCCTCAACGAGAAACAATTCTGACTTACTGGGATCTTCTTCTTGGCAATCAGCGAGTTTTCCAGGTAACCCTGCGATATCTAAAGCCCCTTTTCGACGAGTCATTTCTCGTGCTTTTCGAGCGGCTTCGCGAGCCCGTGCGGCATCAATGACTTTGGTCACAACAGCTTTGGCTTCGGCGGGATATTCCATTAAATATTCTTGTAATTTTTCAGTCATTAAGGATTCGACGATGGCTTTGGTTTCGGATGAGACCAACTTATCCTTTGTTTGGGATGAAAATTTGGGATCTGGCATTTTAACGGATAAAACCGTCGTTAAACCTTCGCGAAAATCATCGCCGGTAGTCGCGATTTTTGCTTTTTTTAAATACCCTTCATTCTCAAGATAATTATTCAACACACGTGTCATTGCACTACGAAATCCAGCAACGTGGGTTCCACCATCTTTTTGAGGAATATTATTTGTAAAACAAAAAAATTGTTCGTTAAATGAATCATTCCACTGCAAAGCAACTTCAACCATGATGCGATCTTTTTCTGCGGAAAAATAAAAAACTTTGGAATTGATCGTATTTTTATTTTGATTTAAATCCTCCACGAACGCTCTAATACCGCCATGATAATGAAAAGTATCACTTTTTCCGGATCTTTCGTCTTGTAATCGGATACTTACGCCGGAATTTAGAAAGGATAATTCGCGTAGTCTTCTTGCTAAAATATCATAGCTAAAATGAATGTTTGAAAAAGTCTCTTTGCTTGGTTTAAATCGTATTTCTGTGCCTTTTTCTTTAGTTTCGCCAATGGGTTTTAATGGTTCTACTGGATCGCCTGATCGATAGAATTGTTCGTAAACCTTACCATTTAAACGAATTGTCAAACAAAGCTCTTCAGAAAGCGCATTGACGACGGATACACCGACGCCATGTAAACCACCAGAAATTTTATAAGAATCATTATCAAATTTACCGCCTGAATGGAGTACCGTCATGATCACTTCTGCAGCTGATCGGCCTTCTTCAGGGTGAATATCGACGGGAATGCCTCGTCCATTGTCTTTGACTGTTACGGTTTCATCCGAATGAATAATGACGTCTACCGCATCACAGAATCCCGCTAATGCTTCATCAATAGAGTTATCAACGAGCTCGAAAACCATGTGATGTAGGCCTGTGCCATCATCGGTATCACCAATATACATGCCTGGACGTTTACGTACTGCATCTAAACCTTTTAAGACCTTAATTTTTGATGAATCATATCCGGCTGCGGTATCCACTCTCACTACTCCACATTAAGCAGCAGTTCTGTTTTACTATGAAAATAGATGAGAAAATCACTTATGAGGCTTCCATTTTTTGATATAAATCGTGATTTTTTCATATATTCTCATCTGTAATGAACCGCTGACATTTAAGTTATCTCTTTCACACTACCATGTTCCACGTGAAACAATTTCATTGGGTTACTCGTTTCAAAGCCCTTGACCTCTGTTGCCGTCACAAATATTTGGGCCTCTTGTCTAGAAAGTAAGTCTAAAAGACGAGTTCGGCTCGTCATATCTAGCTCTGCAGGCAGGTCATCTACCAAATAAATTGGCTTTTTAATATAGCTTTGTAACAAGGCGCCACGGGCTAACATCATAGCACAAACAAACATTTTTTGCTGACCTCTCGATAAAATATCTCTAGCTGGAACCCCATTGATAAATATCTTAAAATCGGCCCGATGGGGCCCAGATTGGGTATAACCTAGCTGGAAATCTTTATCCCTATTTTGTTGTAAAATGTGGGCATATTTTTGGGTTTGATCCCAGCCCGCATAATAATGCATTTTTAAACCGGAAATAGGCAATAACGTTTGAATAAATTGATCCAAAAAGGGTATTAATTTTTCAATATATTCTCGTCGAATGGTAGAAAAACGCTCCGCATCTTCTACTAATCTATTCGTCCAGATTTCCAGCTCTTTGAACGAAATCGCCCCCCGGAGCGCAGCATTGCGTTGTTTCAATGCTCGATCAAATGACCGCCATAGGTTCAAAAAATCAGATTGCGAATAGAAGATTCCCCAATCCAAATACTTACGTCGATACTGTGGCCCACCATCTAATAAAGTATGACAATGCGAATCCATTAATTGCACGGGTAACAAATGCGCGAATTCAGCAATAGATGAAGCATTCTCACCATTAAGTCTTAAATTTAATACGCCTTCTTGGCTACGCTCCAATCCCAAGGGCATTTCTAAACCATTATCTGTTAAAACCTGACCAAAAATCGCAAATTTTTCACTGTGATGATGAATGATTCGTTCATTGTTTGAACTTCTAAACGACTTTCCTAAGCTTAAATAATAGATAGCTTCTAACAAACTGGTTTTCCCGCTGCCATTATCGCCTTCAATGAAATTAAAACCTTGAGAAATCGGCTGGAGAGACACAGATTGTAAATTACGAAGTTTGGAAACATTCAACTGAATAAGGGGCATATCACATTGTCCAAAAATCACGATATCCTTCGTTTAATTACGTGCGAATACATGATTATTGCCATATTTTACTTAATTTTTATGATGCGAGCCAGTTTCATTATGGTTGTCCTAAGTTAAGAACAGAGGGTGTTTTACTCTGCAATGGCTCGTCGGACTCCGTCCTCCTGCGCTTTACTTGCAACGTAAAACACCCTCTGTTCTTAGCTTGGAAGACAGTCGTATATTTAGCGCTGATTGGTGGGCACGGCACTGAAAAACGCTCCTTTGCCCACCCTACTGGGTTTTTCCTATCAAAAGTTTATGAAATCCAACTCAAACCTGCATTTCCTGCTAACTTCAAATGTAGCGGGAGCTGCTGTAGCTTCATGTATTTAAAACAAGTCTTCCAATTGGCAATTGAACGCTAACTCTGGTACGGAAACGCGATTAGGTAATTGGATCACATCAAGAATAAGTTGTGCCACGTCTTCTGGTTGTGTAATTTCATCAAGATTAAAGGGGCATATTTCACGAATCATTTTCGTATTCACCCAACCGGGGCAAATGGCAGTAGCGCGTATTCCCTCATTCCATCCAGCATGTCTAATCGAATGCGTGAAAGAAAGCAAAGCGGATTTACTCATTCCATATGCATATGAACCTCCTTTTACGCGCTTTGCAGATAAGGAGCAAACATTGATGACACGGCCTTCTTTTGATTTTTTTAAATAATTCCAAGCTTTTGATACTAAATAAATAGGCGCTTTTACGTTGATCGCAAATATTTCATCAATTACTGTTTCATCATAATTTTCAATACTAGTTTTTTTCAAAATTCCCGCGCAATTAATGACAATATCGATTGATTCAAATTTTTCAATGGTAGAATTGATCCAGTTATCCATCGCAACTTTATCGAGTAAATCTATTGGTTGGCTTAATATGCGAGAATTATCGTGGTCCCCGATAAAAGAGTCCATTTCGGAAGGATTTCTTACGCCTAAACTTATTAAATAACCTGCATCATATAATTTCTTAGCAATGGCAAATCCAATTCCGCGATTTGCACCCGATAATAACACAACTTTGTTTTTCATCTGTTTTCCTATATTAAGTAGGGTGTTGCGAAATAAAATGTCGATTTCAGCTACATTGAAATACTTTTATGATTTAAATCCCTATACTTTTTTTCAAATACTATTTGTCGATGTTTCTTTTGTTCAAAATAAGTTTTTAACATTTTTGAGGGTCTTAGCCAAGTAATGCCTATTGCACGTACGGATATCTCACCACCATAAAAATAAGCGGTATTTATCCCAAGCTTGGTGCTATTGGTTAACTTTAAAGGGAAAAATTTCCCATATTCATTTTGTCTAAAAACCATGGTTCGATCTGATTTTCTCTCTTCCAAAGGCTCATACTCCGAGCTAGCAATACGTTCTGCATCACATGCTGGTAAGTAGCATTCGATACCACCTACAACCTTTTGCCAAAAAAATGCATTTTTTGGACTTGTGCTGGTATCGCCGAAACGTGCGAAATTTTTTTCATATAATTCGAGAGCTTCAAACAATAAATCATGATTAAAATGTGTAGATCGATTGAATGAGGCCTTAGGTTGAAGATAATATCTAAATTGATAAAGCGCTTTTAGCAAATCAAAATTAAAATCATTATTTACAATGAGATTTTGGTTTGTAATATAAATTTCAAATTTCACAAAGAATTTTTCAAACATTTCTGGGGATGTGGCATGCAAGAATGATTGCATGATTTTATTCAACGTAGGATAGCATTTTTCTTTTGCGTGTTTACATATTCTGGTATGAATTCTTTCTTCGAAAGAAGACAGCATTGCACATTCTCTTTGGCTCGCTTTTTCAATATACTCTGTCATACGCTTCAATTCTACCGCGTCATTTATTGCCTTTTGGGCTTCTATCTTATCATCTGATGGAAGTTGATTTTCATACTGATCAAGTATGACCTTATTAATCCATTGCGAATTTTTGTATGGTAAATGATTAAAATATTCTATTATTAATTCAACCATGCCTCTCACTGTTATCACATGTTTTGAATTTTCAACATCGTAATCGCAAGCACCTAATGCAAGTTGTAAAGCAGTGCGATTGACATGTACACGCCCAGAATAGTCTTTTATGGTTCCTCTTTCGAGTAATAAATGCGGGTATTTTTGAAGAAGTGTTTCTACTTTATTATACTCACCGAAAACAACCGCTTGAAGCAAACTTTTCACAAGTCTTGATTTATTAAATATTTCATGAGAACTATGATTTACTTTTACAACATTTTCTAAATCATCAATTTCTAAAAAAGATGTAACCATATTATTAATTACATCAGATTGGTGAGTAAGTAATTTTGAAGAACGTTTGTCTTTGAAACCAAATGAGTTTTTAAAAAATTTTATGATGAACATATTTTTATTCTACTTTTTATTTTTTATATTAAATTATTTTCATAATTTTATCAGTTAAAAATAAAAAATATGTAAGCATTTACACACAATCCAATATTATTATTGGATCCGACCGCTATTTTTTTCACGTTTTAAATTATAAAAAAAAGAATCGTAAATCAGGAAAATTTATAGTTTACAAAATGTTTTTTTAGCGTATTATTTTCATTTTCATTGATAGGATAATAAACATGATCTCACATTTAGACTATAAATCAAACATTCCAACCCCTTCTACTATTGTCCTCGACGTCGATGAAACTCTCATTTTAGGGAGAAATGAAGAGGGCCTTCCATTCGATACTTTCAATGATAAGCTGATTGATGCAATGGTAAAGTCAGGGATAAGAGAGGTCTATCTAGTTACTGCTTACGATTTAAAAATTTTAAATACAAAAGCTGAAAGAGATGAAGTTAAACCTTTATCACGTGTGGATCTTGTCCAACACTTAGAAAAAAAAGGAATAACAGTAAAAGCTATCATAAGCAATTACGATATTCTATTAAGCGCAGAAGAAAACATAACTAAAGATAATTGGATTAAAGAAAGCCTTATTAGCAAATATTATGAA
>Ga0207079_1154_pt1 | contig 9909 bp, 9 predicted proteins | sample Alteio_BWMinHeat_61_FD_153525 | JGI IMG/M metagenome (GOLD analysis project Ga0207079, IMG submission 153525) | Enriched cells from forest soil in Barre Woods Harvard Forest LTER site, Petersham, Massachusetts, United States -... | ecosystem: Environmental > Terrestrial > Soil > Temperate forest >...
GTATACCCGACACCTACCATAGGCATGGTGGGCGTGCTGGACAATCTGAATCAAAAGATGTCGCTGTGTTTTAAGCACCCGGGTGACAGTATATACCTAATAGGTAAAAACAGGAACGACATCAATTGTTCGGAATACCTGCATCATATTTGTGGCGTCTCACACAGCCCTGCTCCGCATTTCGAACTGGATGAAGAATACCTGGTGCAGGAAACCGTATCGCGGGTGGTAGGCGAAAAGCTGGTAAAATCTGCTCACGATATTTCAGAAGGCGGCCTTTTTGCCTGCCTGCTGGAGTGTGGCATGGCCAACGGCCTCGGCTTTACCCTGCATACCGACAAAGGTATACGTAAAGACGCGGTGCTATTTGGCGAGGCGCAGAGCCGCGTGGTAGTAAGCGTGAACCCCGATCTGCACCAGTTGTTTGAAGCCGAACTGAAGGGCACACCGTTTACCCGCATAGGGCATGTGAACGCAACAAAAGAAATAGTAGTAGACGATGAAAGCTGGGGCTATGTAAGCGACTGGAAAGATGCTTACGATAACGCGCTTGAAAAATTATTAAATCCGTAATCCCTTTAAGGGGTTTCATAGCAGACCTGTGCGTAGGCTGCTTCGCCGGGCATCGGTGGATTTAGCTTCCGGATCGTTACTTTTATTTTCTCTGCTATAGGGAACGTTTCTTTAAGGGCGTCGTGTATCTTCAGTACAAACGGTTCTATCAACTGGCCGGGCGGCTGAAAAATATCTGCTACTATTTTTTGTATCAACGAATAATCTGCAAATGGCCAGGGCTGTGCATCAGGCAGGGTGAGGTCTACATCTATTTCAAAAGTATTTCCTTTTATCAGCTCCTTAGGGTAAAGCCCTATGGCAGCGTGTATTTTTATTCCGTGCAGTGAGACTGTGAGCATTTTTTCGTTAGGAATTTGGGATTAGTAATTGGGAATTTGGATTGTAGTTCATTTTGTGTTCGTTTGGTAAGAGGCCCCTTTAGGGGTTTGGGGTTTTTAAAATCTGTTTGCAAGGGCATATGGAAACGAAAGTACTTCATATACTTTATTATCTGCGGGCAGGAGGGTATTCAGGTCGTAGACCGAGTACCAGCCGTTTGCTCCGCCACAGGTGGAAATGTGGTGTGCTACGCCGCCCTGGTTGGTGCTGCAGATAAAGATCAATCCATCCTGCTCATCAACACATACATCATGTGGCTGGTTAAAGAAGCCGTACAGTTTTTTCACCACTTGTAGTGTGTTTATGTCGATAACATATACGGAGCCTATAGCACCAGCTGTCAGGTTTTGATCGTCGCGCATACAAGCGACAAAGAGGTAGCCTTTAGACCGGGAGATAGCCATTTCCTGGGGGTATTTGCCAACAGGAATCGAGTCCAGTAGTGCATCGGTGTGTGTGTCCATGACCCGCACCTCATTTGAATTCTGGCAGGTGACAAAATATTTGGAGTAGTCGGGCGACATTTCTATCTGGTGCGGGTCAGGGGAAGTACTGGTTGTTGACAACACCGCCTGATTGCCTTTAATGGGAATCTGCTTCAGATGATAGGTTGGCGTGAATGAAAATTTATTGATGACATTTCCGTATTGCAGCGCGGCAAAAAAAGTGTCCCATGTGGCATTGCCGCCGAGGCCATGAGGATACTGGAAAGAAGCAGTGCCACCTGTAAAGACATCTACCGATTTGTTTGCGATGATCTGCATGGTTGCTGTATTCAGGGAAACGATGTAGCCCGGTGTGGTCCAGCCGCTGACCATTAATTCCGAAGCATCCGGAGAGAGGTTAATAACGCTCCAGTTGCCACCTGTGCCGCCGGAGGCTACGCTGCCCACATTCGCGGTTGCCACAACGGTATCGGTGAGGGTACTTATTTTCTGCACATAACTGCCGCTGTAAAGGGACAGGTAAGCATTCATGCCATCAGCTGAGACCTGTATATCGTGGCCTGCATAATCAAGGCCGTCGCCAACGGGAATATAGCGCATGACCAATTTGCTTTTGGCATCTATCACAGCAACCTGGTTGCAGCCAGATGACATGCAGAGATAAATTTTCTGACGAGTGGCGGGGTTTGATGAGAAGGCGATATTGCCATTCTTATCAGGTGCGCCTTTTGCGATCCAGTTTTTTAATGTCTGATATTGTTGCAGGGTGATGGGCTTTGGCAAATGACCGGGGTCATTGGCTATGGGGTCTGTTGAATCATAGGCATTGCAGTAATACAACAGCGGGCTGTATTTAGGACTGTAAGCAACCACCTCTGCGCCATAGACACCACCGTTGAACATATTTGCCCATGTGGTGAGCAGCAAGACGGCGGCATTCTGGTAACTTGCCTGATTGTGGCAACCGGAAATAGCGCAGTTTGAAACAATGATCTTTGAAACAGAATCAGGGTAACCACTGGTGTCTGTAACCGGAATAACCGCTACCTGTGACTTATGGGTGCATGAGGTGATGCAAACCAATGCAGCAGAGAGGGATAATATTAGTCGTAAGTGGTAAGTCATAAGTCCGAGCTGTAAATTAAGTTATTAATCATAAAGTCTGAGTCATTGCCCTATCCCCAAACTTTTTATTGCCCCATCACTAAATATTTTGGGCGATTTTTTAGCTGATTTTCAATTTGTTGTGTTTTTGCATGTTGTTGGTTGATGCCCCATCGTTGCCCTATGGGGTTATGTCAAGCGCGAGTACCCCCTCTGCACCCCAATTCTCCCCGATGAATTGGGACATTCTGTTTTATTGCCGCACTGATGCCATACGTGAGGTTATTTGTTGGTTTTAATAAAGTTTTGCACACTTTTTTTGAACCCAATCATCTATGTATATTTCATTTATTGTCTTACTGGTTTAAATATTTTTTTGCGCACTATTTGCACACTTTTTTTGGTGTGTGCAATTTTTTTTACGCTCTTTTTTCATGCCTGACGGGCACAAAAAAGTAATAAAATATAGCCAGACTTATAACGAAGTTCATAACCGTGTTGCGTTGAGATGTTTCACTGCGCAGCATACACACACGGCTAAACACTTGTTCAACATGACAAAGTGTTGTTAAAGCGCTATTGAGCCTTATATATAACCTCAACACACCCTTCGACGGGGCTCAGGGTGACACTATTTTCAGCATAAAGTTACGATGGTTAGGAAGAATGGCAAAGTGGGGAAAAGCATGATGCTATTGCCAGCGTATAATGATGCAAAAAAGTGGTAGGACTGGCGGGGGTTTCAGCGGTTTTTCGTGTAATAATTTGTGCATGCAACTAGCTTTGCCGCTCCGATTGTCGCCTTCCTTGAAAAAGGAGACCTCGGAGAGATCCGAAAGTTTCACACTCGCCAATCGGGAGATTGGCCTCCGCCACGGCATAGTAGGAGACATACGCCGAACGGAAATTTTAATTTCGACAACATTGCGGGCAACCGGGGATGACTGATTATCTTTATTGGCAATAATATAAATTGCATATATTACAAGATGGTTGTGCATAAACTGCTTTTCATTTTATGTGTTTGTTTTGCAGCAAGTGTTGTAAATAGTAATGCGCAGCTCCCTGTGTTCAGAAATTATGGAACAAGAGACGGGATGCCAAGCTCGGAGACATACTGCATCATGCAAGATAGCCGTGGGTATATGTTTATCGGTACCGACAGAGGCCTAGTCAGATTTGATGGTACGAATTTCGAGACGCTGACAACCGGGGACGGACTGGTTGATAATACAATTTTTTTACTGGCAGAAGACCACGGGAAATTGTGGTACTACACTTTTTCCGGAAATTTGGGTTACCTGTATAAAAATAAATTATTCGCCTACCCCTTCAATGATCGTCTCCCGCTAACTCCTTTTTACTCTGCGGGGGCCTCATTTTCTTTTGATAAGGATGGTAGTTTACTGCTAAACAGGTATTCTCAGTGGAAGTATAGTATCAGCGTCATAGACGAGGAAGGGAAAACATGCCCTCCGTATCCCACTCCCGAAAATACGAAATGGAGAAATGTGTACCTGACAGCATCCGGGCGCTGTATTACCTCAGGTGCTGAAGAAGCAGCGAACATAAACGTATTTACACAGGATAAAGTATTGTTAGGAACACTGTCCATAGGAAATAAAATAAGCGTAAATGACTTCGCTTATGTTGTCGACAGCAAGGTTTGGCTTGGTGTAAACGGCAGTGTGTACCTGCTGCGAGGCAAGACTTTTAAGAAAGTGCTGGATATAGGTAAGGACGTACTGTACCTATATGTAGATAAACAAGCAAATATTTGGGTAGGTTACCGGCAAAAAGGATTAGTTCTGTACCGGCAAAGCGATAAATATAAACAACCCATGCAATTATTGCCTACCTATTCTATATCGTGTATCAAGCAAGACCGTGAAGGAGGGATGTGGTTTACCACCCTAGAGAATGGTATATACTATCTGCCGCCTGACTTCCCATTTTCGATTGACGAGAAAAGTAAACTTCCTATCGGTAAAACGCTCAGGATATTGAGGCAAAATAACAGGCCACTGTTGTTTCAATCGGACAATACTTTACTGACCATGAATAAAAATAATTCGTGGTCACCTGTTTTTCCCGGCAGAACTATTTTTTCTGCCGGTACATCGGCCGACGACAAAGTGTATTTTACCTCTAAGATGAATTGGGTTGTCCCTAAAAAGCCAAACTCCTTTATACGGGTATATTCCAACCGGATTTTGTGTGCCGGCAGTACGATAATTACAACCAGCGACTACCGTATTCTTTGCTTTGACAAGGCAGGAAATCATATTAGGGAAGATACGTTTCCTAAAGTCAGCCGCTTCACTTGCGCAGCGGAGGCAAGGGACAATATATACCTCACGGGCGCGCTTCGTGGATTGTATATATACAGGAATGATAGCATGGTGCCGATCTCCAGGGATAGTACTGATTTCCTTTGCAGGATATCCGGCATTGAAATACTTGATGATCAACATGTTGCTGTCGCAACACATGGCAATGGTATTATGATCATTGACAGGGATAAATATACCGTAACCGGACGAATTACCAGGGCAGACGGCCTTAAAGGAACCGTGGTAAATGCACTATGCCGTGAAAATGACTCTGTATTATGGGTGGGCACCAATGGCGGACTAGGACGAATAAGCTATCCAACGGACAAAAGAAAAATGGTGTTGAACTGGGCTGATATGGACGATGGCATTTTATCAAATGAGATCAATGATATATGCAGGATCGACTCTCAGCTTTGGTTGGCTACTGCAAAGGGCATCACATTGTTTCCGCTGAATAAAAAGCTTGTTTATGATGACAGTATACCTGTACTGCTTAACTCTATAATGGTTAATGGCAATATATGGAGCAATACAGATAGGGTGCTGACATACAACCAGAATAATATTTCTGTTAGTTTTATTGGTATAAACTATCACTACGGAAGGGATCTAAAGTATTGTTATCGCCTGAAAGGTAAAGAAGATACAGCATGGAATTATACATCTACACCTACCATTAACTACATCTCGCTATCTCCGGGTAGTTATGTATTTGAATATGCCGCATTGGCGCCTAATGAGAAAAGTATCAGCCATTTTAATTCATTCTTTTTTACCATAATGCCTCCGTTCTGGTTAAGATGGTGGTTCCTACTTTTAATGGTGGTGATATTTTCTGTTTTATTGTTTGTTATTATCCAGGTTCGCTTTAAGTCTGTAAAAAAAAGAATGCAACTGGTCTCTGATTTGAATATGTATCGAGACAAAGCATTGCGCAACCAGATGTCTCCGCATTTTGTTTATAACTCGCTTAATCTCCTGGGAAATTTTGTAATGAAGCTGGACGACAAAACCGCTATGAATATTCTTACAAAATTTTCATCATTGATGAGGCTGACCTTTAAAAATACAGGTGAAAAATTGGTTACAATTGAAAAAGACCTCGAAGCACTTAAGTTATATTCAGAGATGGAGAGCATGCGTTTTCCGGGAAGGTTTGACATAGACATACCATCATCTGTTCCTGATGAATTGAAGCACTGTCTTGTGCCGCCATTATTGATCCAGCCGTTTGTAGAAAATGCTATACTGCATGGCCTACTGCCTAAAAAACAAGGTGGCTTACTTTCAGTATCAGTTACCAGGCAAAGTGATGCTATCAGGATCATTATAAAAGATAATGGCATAGGCCGACAGGCCGCCAGCGAAATAAAAAAGCGTAAGGACAATCACCGGGCAGTTGATCACGAGAATAGTAAAGACTCCGGCATTACGGTTACAACCGTGCGCATAAAACAAGTATGGGAAAAATCGCCTGAAAAAAGTCACTTTAAAATTGTAGATTTACACAATGCCGATGGCATCGCCACCGGTACATTTGTTGAGTTTTACCTGCCCCTAATGAGATGACCATGATTAAAGCTATAATAGTTGATGATGAACCGTCGGCATTAGAGATGATAAGTTCATTACTTAAGGCTGAGAGTTCTGAAATAGAGGTATGCAATACCTGTGCAAATATTGATGATGCGATCAGGGAGATAGCAGCCAATAAACCGGATATACTTTTTCTCGATGTAGAATTGGCTGATGGTACCGGGTTTGACATACTGGACAAGTTCCCCGATCTTAAAGCGCACGTGGTATTTATTACTGCTTACGAACATTATTCGCTGAAAGCAATTAAGCATCATGCCTTCGACTATATTTTGAAACCAATTGCCCCGGAGGAGTTTAGAAAAACATTGAATGAAGCTATTAGCACCATAAAGTCTCTACCAGTACAAGACAACTATCTTTTAGATTATTTAAGAAAACTGGAAACAAAAAAAATTGCATTACCTGCCCGGAATGGTTACAAGTACTACGACATTGACAGGATAATTTTACTGGAGGCCGAGGGCAGTTATACCAGAATCTATTTTACCGACGGCCAGAACGTTTTGATTAGTAAAGGCTTACGGGACTTTGAAGTACCACTGCAGGGCAAAGGTTTTTTGCGTGTGCATAAAAGTTACCATATAAATATAACGCATAGCGGGCGAGCTGCATGACGACGTGGTGGCTACCCTGGCATCAGCAAGGCTTTTCCTGTATAAAACAAAAGACACCCAGTACGATGAGCAGGTCATAAACCAGGCTAAACAACTGCTGGATGAAAGCATCAGTAAGGTAAGGAACATATCGCATAAGCTGCAGCCGGCCACGCTGCAGCACCTGGGCCTGGAGCGCAGCCTGCAGGCTATTGCCGAGTCGGTAAACATGTCAGGCGTTGTTAGTGTACAATACATAGGCAATACGCAGTTGCCCCGGGTGGCAGACAATGCCGAACTGGCGGCTTACCGCGTGTCGCAGGAAGTGATGGCCAACATCCTGAAGCACTCCGGGGCGAAAAATATTTCCGTGATTACAGATGTAATACCTGCCGGCATACAGATCACCTTCATACACAATGGGTCAGGTATGTCGCAGGAAATGTACGAAGAGCAGATATTTAAAAAAGGAGCCACCGGCCTCAAGAACATTGTAAACCGGCTGAAGTCTATTAATGCAACCATACAGTTCAAAAAAGTAGAAGAACAGCTATTCACCACCACGCTCACCATACCGTTATCAGAAAAAACCAAATCATGAAAATATGTCTATCATTAAATACGTAATAGCCGACGACCACACCATATTCCGGCAGGGACTGCGATACGCGCTTGCCGATGACCACAAGCTGAAGTTTGCAGGCGAAGCCGAGAACGGCAAAAAACTGCTGGAACTGGTAAAAAAGCAAATGCCCGATGTGATACTGCTGGATCTGAAAATGCCTGAAATGGATGGCATGGAGGCCACAGAGACACTGCATACCATACACCCGGAAATAAAAATACTGATGCTCACCTCATTCGACGACGAGCATTTTATACTGCACCTGCTTGGGCTGGGCATTAACGGCTACCTGCTGAAAAACACAGAGCCCGACGAAATAAAAAGGGCTATACATACCGTATACGAAAACGGGTATTATTTCAATCACCTGGTCAGCAATACCATGCTCCGGGCCATAACACAGAAAAATAACAGTGACCTGAAACTGAAAGAAGTGATAAAGCTCAACGACCGCGAAACAGAAGTGCTGAAACTGATATGCGAAGAACTTACCACCGCAGAAATAGCCGCCAAAATATTTCTTAGCCCCCGCACAATAGAAGGCATAAGAACCACCCTCATAGAAAAAACCGGCGCCAAAAACATTGCCGGACTGGTGTTATATGCCATTAAGAGCGGGATTGTGAAATAATTTTTTTCGTGTCCCCCGGCGCTCATTTTTCAGTCCCGATTGCTATCGGGAGGCGGCAACCTGCCTGCCGGTAGGCAGGTCGGAGTAGTAAAGCCGATATAAAAAAGCTCCGGGCACTATTATTGTATCGCTTTCCTTACTATAAATCCTGCGCAATACCTCCCCGCTCCACCCATGGAGAGGGGCCAGGGGTGAGGTCCTGTCACGATCAACCCCATAAGTTGTCACTATTCCCACTCACACATTTTAATAATGTGCCTCATCTTTGTATCGTCAATTCAAACAAAACTATTCACAAACCAAAAAAATCAAATTAAAATGACAACAGAAAAAACAAACATCACTGTTGAAACTACAGTGAACGCACCGGCAGAAAAAGTCTGGAACTTTTTCAACGCACCCGAACACATCGTTAACTGGGGCAGCCCGTCTCCTGACTGGCACACTACAAAAGCGGAAAATGATATCCGCACCGGCGGGACTTTTCTTTACCGGATGGAAGCCAAAGACGGAAGTTTTGGTTTTGACTTCGGCGGCGTGTACGACGAAGTAAAACCAAACCAGGCGATTGCCTACACCATTGGCGATGGCAGGAAAGTAAAGATCAACTTTACAAAAGAAGGCTCAGCAACAAAACTGACCGAAACTTTTGAAGCCGAAACTCAAAATCCACTGGAGCAACAACAAACCGGCTGGCAGGCCATCTTAGACAACTTTAAAAAATACACAGAAACACATTCATAACCAATTCAAAAACAAACAAAATGGCAAAAGTATCCATCTACCTCAATTTCCCGGGTAGCACAGAAGAAGCATTCAATTACTACAAATCAGTTTTTAAAACTGAATTTTCAGCACCCATATCCCGCATGAGCGACATACCCGCACAAGACGGAATGCCCCCACTTTCGGCTACAGACAAAAACAAAGTAATGCACGTGGCGTTACCCATTCTCGCCGGCGTTCAGATCATGGGCACAGACACATTGGAAAGCATGGGGCACACTACTAAGATCGGCAACAACACCACGATTTGCCTCGAGCCGGACACAAAGGAAGAAACAGAAAGGCTGTTTAAATTATTATCTGACGGGGGTTCTGAAATTGAACCACTGAAAGACCAATTCTGGGGCTCACTATGGGGCTGCTGCCTGGATCGCTTTGGAATCCGCTGGATGTTCAACTATACGAAAAAACCACAATAAAATTAATGAGGTCTTAAGTTCTTCCTGTCCGCCGGGTCCGTTACCATGGATCCGGCGGTAACTTTAGGCATAGGGTAATGAGTTGTGTTCTGCGAATAAAGATAAAAGAAGGTGTCCCGGAAATTTGAGACACCTTCTTTATTCACAAGGCCTATGGAACCGGATAACCATTTATCCAACTCTGGAAGCATTCTTTTTACTTTGACGGCCCTTTTTGTTACTATCTTTTGGGATATCAAACCATGTATTTTTTTAATCAGTTATCACCAATTTTTGTGTTTGCGCGAGTGTGTTATTATTAACTAAAGTAATTAAATAGATCCCGGACGTAAGCACACCTTTCTCTATTTTATAACTATTATTGCTAAAATCGGCAACGGATATTTTTTTGATCATCTTGCCATTCAGGTCGGTAA
>Ga0207079_1156_pt1 | contig 9853 bp, 8 predicted proteins | sample Alteio_BWMinHeat_61_FD_153525 | JGI IMG/M metagenome (GOLD analysis project Ga0207079, IMG submission 153525) | Enriched cells from forest soil in Barre Woods Harvard Forest LTER site, Petersham, Massachusetts, United States -... | ecosystem: Environmental > Terrestrial > Soil > Temperate forest >...
CCTCGCGCCATGCCCTGGGCTGACGCGTATCGTGAGCGGTCGAGCGTAGGCAAGGCTTGTCGTGAAAGGATCAGAACGCAAGGCTGGTGTGAAAACTGCAGGATCGTCCGCCAGGCCTCGACGACCTCGTTGGCATCCGCCGGTCGAATCGTGACCAAGCCAGGAATCGCACGCAAGGACACCAACTGCTCAACGGGCTGATGCGTGGGGCCATCTTCGCCCACGCCGATTGAATCGTGGGTGAAGATGTAAATCACTGGGATCTCCATGAGCGCCGCCAGCCGGATCGGCATCCGGCCATAGTCGCTGAAAATCAAAAAGCCCGAGCCGAACGGCCTGATTTTCGAGAGAGAAAGTCCATTCAAAATCGCGCCCATCGCATGCTCCCGGATCCCAAAATGAATATTGCGTCCGCCATAGTGGCCGGCCGCGATGTCGCCTGCGTCCTCAAATGTGAGACGCGTCTTGGTAGAAGGCGAGAGATCGGCCGAACCACCGATCAGCCACGGAATGTTTTTGGCCACTGTGTTGAGGACCTTGGCGGAAGCGTCGCGCCCGGCAACACCCTTGGCGTCCGCGGGAAAGACCGGCAAATCCTTATCACATCCGTCCGGCAACTCACGCCTCTGCAGCCTCAATAGCTGATCGGCCAACTCGGGGTCATGGCTCTGGTAAACTTGGAATTTGGTCATCCAAGCTTCCCGTAGCCTAGCTCCGCGCGCCCCAACCCCCGCTGCGAAATGCTCCGAGACGCCCTCGGGAACAAAGAATTTCTGATCTTCGGGCCAGCCGTAATTGCGCTTGGCGGCTCGGATTTCGTCTTCACCGAGCGGCTCGCCGTGAGCAGCGCTTGTGTCTTGCTTATTGGGCGCCCCGTAGGCGATGTGACTATCGACGATGATCAGCGTCGGACGGTCGGTCGTCACCTTAAAGGTCTTGAATGCGCGTTCGAGCATTTCAAGATCATTGGCATCGCCGACGCGCGTGACGTTCCACCCGTAACCGATAAAGCGCGTCGCGACATCTTCGCTGAAAGTCAGGTCGGTATGCCCCTCGATCGTGATCTTGTTGTTGTCGTAAATCCAACAGAGGTTTGAGAGCTTGAGATGCCCAGCGATCGACGCCGCTTCATGGCTGATCCCTTCCATCATGCATCCGTCTCCGGCCAAAGCGTAAACATCGTAGTTGAACATTTCGAAATCAGGCCGGTTGAAGTGGCTGGCGAGCCATCGTGCGGCCAGCGCCATGCCGACGCTCGTCGCCACCCCTTGACCCAACGGGCCGGTTGTGGTTTCCACGCCTGAGGTCCAACGATATTCAGGATGCCCCGGGCATTGACTGTCGATCTGACGGAAGCGCTTGATGTCCTCGAGCTTCACCGACAGCTCACCCAGAGTCTCATATTTCGGATTCACGGTCTTGACGCCCGCCAGATGAAGGAGCGAATAGAGGAGCATGGAGGCGTGTCCGTTCGAGAGAATAAAGCGGTCCCGGTTCGGCCAGATGGGATCGGCGGGATCAAAACGGAGGAAACGTTGCCAAAGCGTATAGGCGACGGGCGCCAGCGCCATCGGTGTCCCGGGATGTCCCGAGTTCGCGGCTTGGACGGCATCCATGGCCAATGTGCGCATCGTATTGATCGCGAGTTGATCCAGATCATCATTCGTCTGAATCTTCGTGTTCTTGGCGAGAGCGTTCAAAGAAACTTCTTTTACTTGGTGAGCCATGTTCGATCCTCCTGTGTCAACAACTCATCCGCTTCCCGAGGTCCCCAGCTGCCGGCCGGATAAAAGGCCAACCCAGTCTGCTTCTCCTCCGCCCAATAATCTAAGAGCGGGTTGAGAAAGCTCCAGGATTGGTTCAGCCAATCGTTTCGCGAGAAAAGCGTTTGGTCGCCCAGCATGACGTCCTGGAACAGTCGCGCGTAGGCTTCCGGCTGCCCGACGCCGAAGGCATCCTGGTAATTGAAATTCATTGTGACGCTGCTCAGGCAGAGTTTCGGACCCGGATGTTTGGCTTCGAAGCCGAACGAGATCCCCTCGTCCGGTTGGATGCGAAACCGCAGGATATTTGGTGTCAGCTGGTCGGCCATGAGAGGCTTAAACACTGATGTCGGGACTGGTTTGAACTGGACCACGACTTCCGTCACTCGCTTGGCGAGCCGCTTCCCCGAACGGAGATAAAAGGGGACTCCGCGCCAACGCCAGTTGTCGACCTCGACGCGCAAGGCGGCGAATGTTTCCGTGGTGGAACCGGGACGGACTCCCTCCTCTGAGCGATACGCCGGCTGCGGGTCTCCGTTCAAACCTCCGGACGCGTATTGAGCGCGAACGGCCAACCGTGAATATTCGTCGGGGCCGATGGGACGCAAGGAATGCAGGACCTTTGTCTTTTCATCGCGCATCGCGTCCGCCTCCATGGACGACGGCGGCTCCATCGCGACCAAAGAGAGAAGCTGGAAAAGATGGTTTTGAAACATGTCGCGCAGCGCGCCGGACTGGTCGTAGTATCCGGCGCGATGCTCCACGCCCACGGTCTCGGCGGCCGTGATTTGCACATGGTCAATATATTTCTGATTCCAAAGGGGTTCATAGACCGCATTGGCAAAGCGAAACATCAGAATATTTTGCACCGTTTCCTTGCCCAGATAATGATCGATTCGGTAAATCTGATCTTCTCGGAAAACTTCATGAAGCGAACGGTTCAGCGCTTCCGCAGAAGCCAGGTCTCGGCCAAACGGTTTTTCGATCACGATGCGGATCCATCCCTGCGCGCGCGGCTTGGCCAACCCGGCCTGGCCGAGGTGGCCGGCAATCGCTTCATACAATTGGGGCGGCGTTGATAGATAATACAGATGTCGATCATGGATGCCGTGCGCCTCATCCAAAGCGGACAGGCGCCCGTCGAGAGACTGGTAGAGCTTGGGATCGCCATAGTCGCCGGACAGATAAACGCATCGCTTAATAAAGTCGGCTTTGAGGCCGGTGTCGGCTTGGTTTCGTAAGTCTTCTTCGACCTTCCCCCGGAAGGCCTCGTCCGTAAGCGCCGTGCGAGCCACGCCCAGGACGTAATAATCGCGGGGCAGGACCCCGTCCTTCGCCAATTGAAAAAGCGACGGGATCAGTTTTCGATGCGCGAGGTCTCCGGACGCGCCAAAGATGACGATCCCGCAGGGCTCGGCGACTTTCTCCAGAAGACAGAGTTCTTCCTTCGACAAGACCTTCGAGACCACCGCCGTTCCATGGGCCACGACACTTACCTGAATCCGGCCGGCTGCACGCCCGGAGCGGCGACCGCGGCTTGGACGGCGCCCGCAATGGCCTGCCGTTTGTCTTCCCCGGCCTTCACAACCGCGTGGCCGCCGAACTGATTCCGCAATGCCGCCAAGACCCGAAATCCGAAGGGATCTTTCTCGCGCGACATAAACCGCTGATAGACGGACTGCGTGATGATGGGAGCCGCGACGCCGGTCTCGATGGCCTGCTGAACGGTCCACCGTCCTTCACCGGAATCCTCGACGTATCCGGAGATCTTTGCAAGGCCCGAATCTTGCGCAAAAGCCTCCTCCGCCAATTCCAACAACCACGAGCGAACGACGCTTCCCTGGTTCCAGAGATGCGACACTTTCTGAAGGTCGGTCTTGTAGGGAGAAGCCTCAATAATCTCAAACCCCTCCGCATACGCCTGCATCAGCCCGTATTCGATGCCGTTATGGACCATCTTGATAAAATGGCCGGCGCCGACTCCTCCGCAATGGAGGTAACCATCCTGAGGCGCCAACGTCTTGAGCAAAGGCTCGAGATGCTGGAACAGTTCTTGATCGCCGCCGACCATGGTGCAGTAACCGTTCTTCAGTCCCCAGATGCCGCCGCTGACACCCGCGTCCATAAACCGGACGCCTTTCGTTTTCAGGAATTCGGCGTGGCGAATATCGTCCTTGTAATAAGTGTTTCCGCCATCAACAACGACGTCGCCTGGCGATAGCAGCTCGGCCAGCTCTTTAACATGCTGATCGACGACGGCGCCGGTCGGCAGCATCAGCCACACCAAGCGCGGAGTTTTCAGATGGTCCACGAGCGTTTTCAGCGATCCAGCGGCGATCGCACCTTCTCTGGACAACTCTTGCGCCTTTTCAATGGTGCGATTGAAAGCCACGACTTCATGGCTCCCTTTGAGCCAACGCCGGCCCATGTTCATCCCCATCCGTCCTAACCCAACAAGTCCAATTTGCATGGCGGTTACCCTCCTCAAACAGTGGTTTTTGACAGCGAATCGTTCAAAAGTGTGGCGGCCGCACGCGCGGCGCCATAGAGCGGCGTCAATGGATCCAGGATCACCCTGACAGGAATCGAGGACAAGAGTGCAGACAGACGCCCTTTATCCTGAAAAGCCTTCATAAAAGCTCCCTCCTGCAGCTTGCTCAAGATCTTGAGAGCAATCCCGCCACCGATATAAACGCCGCCCGTGGCCAGAAATTTGAGCGCCAAATTTCCGGCCTCTGCTCCGTAGATGGAAACAAAAAGATTTAAAGCGTCTTGGCTCACCGGGTCGCGACCTTCGAGCGCCGCCTGCGTGATCGCGGCCGCTGGGTCGCCGCTGGCTAGCGCGGTCCGCAATTCCTCGGGTTCTGGCATTTCGGAGCGTGCCCGAAAAAAAGAATAGAGGTTCGCAAGACCCGGCCCCGAAAGAGCTCGCTCGTAACTCGCGCGACCGTACTTGCTGATCAAAAAGCGGCAAAGCTGCCATTCGAGTTCATTGCGCGGCGCAAAGTCAGCATGGCCGCCTTCCGACGGGATGACACGATATCCCTGGTTGTCCCAAACCAGACCCGCCTCACCTAGCCCCGTGCCGGCGGCAAGAACGACACAATCGCCTTCCCTGCGCGCCTGGCCGGCGTTGATCGTCGCGAAGGCACTCTCTGGCAAAGTGGTGGCGCCGATGGCCATAGCCTCCAAGTCATTGACCAGCGCGAGCGCCTGAATCTGAAACGCGCTTTGGAGGTCCTTGGCCGCAATGCTCCAGGGGAGGTTGGGCGTCTTGACGCGGCCGTCCACGACCGGACCGGAGATGCCAAAAACAGCGGCATCGATCGTTCCGGGGGCCTCTTGTAAAAACTCTTGGATCATGGGTTCAAGGCCCGAATAAGAGCCGCTGTGATAGTGGCGCTGAAGGAGCGCCTCAAAGCGCCCCTCCTGTCCTTCAAAAAGACCCAGGTTCGTCTTCGTGCCGCCAATATCGCCTGCAAGGAGCCTAACGCGTGCGAGCATCGACATAAGATCTCTCTTTGAAAGCCTGCTCCAGCAATGTCTGCCCTCGAATCCACCCCACAAAGCGCCGACGGTGCGAACTCTCCACCACGGGCAACCACTTGAGGTTTCTATCTCGAAGGGTCCGGACAACCAACTCCGGAGAATCGTTTTGGCTCACGCAAGCAGGGCCCCTCGCCATCACGTCTTGAATGGGCGTCCCGGGATGAGCTCCACCGGCGGTGGCCCGGAATAAATCGGTCAGCGCCACAATCCCGACCAGGATTTCGTCTTTATTCAGAACAGCCGCGTAACGCGCCACGCCCCGATTGAAGACATTGAGCGCGTCCCCAAAGGTTTGGTCCTCATGCAAGAGAGTGCCAGGCAGCGACTCGACGAAATCACGGACCGGCCGCTGCTCGAACGCCTGGCGAAGCTCAGGAAATCGCCGCAAGACGTCGGTCTCGCGCAGGGCCGCTGTCTGCAACAGCAACCTTCTCAGCGGACTCACCGCCTCCGACAACTGGGAAAGCACTTCGCTGCCCATGACCAGAATATGCGCGAGCGTGCGAGCGCGCGCCGAGCGTTGATGGGCACGCTGCTCAAGCAGAGACCGTTCGCCGAAGAAATCGCCGGCCGAATAGACGGCGATCACCCGCTCCCCTTCGAAAACCTCCACTTCCCCGGATTCGATGGCGTACAAATGAGTCGCGGGCTCATCTTTTCGGAAGATGATGTCCCCCGTGTTGTAAGTGGCGGTTGCAAGCCGTTTGGTGAGGTCTGGAGCCACGGACGTTAAGTCGCGGCCAAACAACAAATCCCACGCCCACTCAATGCCGATTTTGATCCGGCGGGCCCAGGTGGGCATCTTGAACAGATAGACGCCGCGCCAAACAAACCAGGCCAGAAAACCGGACAGACGAAAACCGCGGATTTCGGCGACCGCGCTCCGGCCTCCAATTGAGCAAAGCTGTCCCAGATTTCTGTAGTAAAAAGGGCGTGTGGGCTTCTTCCGAATGACTCGAACGATATTTTCGGCCGCCTGACGTCCCTGCCGTTCCGCAAATTGGCCGGTGGCTGGAGACGGCTTCTGATCTGCGGTGTTCATGATCCGCGCACAGTCGCCGATCGCCCAAACGTTGCTTTTTCCTTTCAAGCGCATGTCCGGCTCCGTGAGCAAAAATCCGTTCTCCCGGGCAGCGTCCAAGTTTAATATGAGCGGGGAGGGAGCCGAGCCGATCGTCGATACCACCGTGGCCCCGCGAATCAATGTCCCATCCGCCAAACGAACGCCGTCCGAAGTCACCATGGCGATGCGAGCATTCAGCACAAAATGAATCTGGCGTTCTTCCATTTTTTCTCGCGCAAATTCGCGTAAAGGAGGGCTCACCTCGGGTAGAATTTGGTTATGGGAATGGATAATCGTGACCCGGACATCCTCATTTGAAATGTGCGGGTAATATCGGAGGCTTTCTCGGACAAGATCGTTGATTTCTCCGGCCACTTCGACCCCGCTGAATCCCCCACCCCCCACGATAAACGAGAGCTCATGGCGCCGCAAGGCAGGATCCGAAAGGACGTCCGCTTTCTCGAGCTGCTGAATGATGCGTGAACGCAGTTGGAGGGCGTCGCCCACCTTCATGAGCGGCAGGGCGTGATCTGCCAACCCGGGCACCTGGGTCAGATTCACGGTGCGACCGCAGGCGATCACCAAATGGTCGTACTCGAGGGAGCTTATCGCGCATCCCTCGCTCTGGTGGTCAACCAGGCGCTTTTCGAGGTCGATCTGCCGCACTTGTTCGCGGCGGCATTTGACGGAGGGCACTAACTGTCGCAGGGGAGCGGAAGCGGCGTCCGCATTCAGCAGGCTGCCGGCCACTTCCGCGAGAAGAGGCGAGAACACCAGATGGTTCTCGCTGTCCAACAGCACGATCTCGCATTCCTGCGGCGCCAAATGCCGGCGAAGCGTCTGCGCACACTTCACGCCGGCAAACCCTCCGCCGACAATGACGATCCGGGTGGAACTCATGACAGTCCTAAACCCAAACTGGCCAGAGAAGCCATGGAGCTCCGAAAGTTTTTGTGCTGTATCGCATGGATTCCGAGGCGGTGTGCCACTTCTACAAAAAAGGCGCGGTCCTCAAGGTAAGCGACCTGGGACGGATGAACTTGAATCAAGTCGAGCGCCATTCGGTACATATCTTGGTCGGGCTTGCGAAAATGAATAAAACTGGAACACACAAAGAAGTCCACAAAACGCGTGAGCTGGAATTTGCGAATGCGGTATTCCGTCAATTCCCGTCCCTCGTTGCTGACCACCGCCACCTTCAACCCGTAGCGCGCCTTGAGCCGGATCACCCCGTCGATCATTAAGGGATAAGCTTTTGATTGGGCAAAGATCCAGCGCTTCAACTCGGCGAGAGTAAACCGCCGGTTTTTATAAAAAACCACCTGATGGAGATAATCCTCGAGTGTCAGCTTGCCGATTTCGTAGGTGTCAAAGAGCATGCGATGCCGGCTTTCCGTCTCGGTGGCATCCAATTGAAAATGCCTCACCGCGGCCCTGCGTGTATCACTGTCCCACCCATTGGTCAAAAGGACGCCCCCCACATCTAGAAAAAGCGCTCGGATGCTCACGAGACTGTGGCCATGAACGCGGCAGAAGGAACTTGTATCATGATTGCTCGGTTACGCCTCCTGAAATGAAACACAATTTCTCAACGAAGCTTATGTAGGAAACTACCTTTTTCTTTCGTAGAGAAATCCACTACACCCTACCCCTCACTGACCTTCAAGACGATCTTGCCTCGCTGATGTCCAGTCTGGCTCATCTCGTGCGCCTGACGCGCTTGCGAAAGCGGCAGAATCGTTTCCACGGAGGCCTTTAAACGCCCCTCATCCACCAGCTTGGCGATTTGGGCCAGCTCAACGGCGTTTGGTTGTGTGATGTGATATACGCCGCGCACTCCACGCTTTTTGGCCTCATCCTGGTTGGGCGGCTGTACCGGCGACACGAGCGCTCCGCCTTTCTTAAGGACGCTCCATGACCGGTCCTGCGTTTCGCCGCCAAGCAATTCCAGGACCACATCGATGTCGTGCGCCGCATCCTCAAAGCGTTGCGCGCGATAATCAATCACTTCATCGGCGCCGAGCCGGCGAACATAATCCAGGTTTTCTTTGGACGCGGTGCCGATCACATAGGAGCCTTTCCATTTTGCAAGCTGGACTGCGTAGCCTCCTACACCACCCGAGGCGGCATGAATTAAGACTCTTTGGCCGGCCTTAAGACCCCCGGCGTTAAAGAGTGCTTGCCAGGCTGTCGTAGCAGCTACCGGGATGCCCGCGGCTTTCAGGTGATCGATCGATTTGGGTTTGGCGGCGACTTCAGACTCTTTCACCACAATGAACTCGGCATAGGCGCCATTACGAGCAAGATTGGGGTTACTGAATACAGCATCCCCTTTCATAAACCGCGTTGCTCCCGGCCCTGTCGCTTCGACTATCCCGGAGACATCCCAGCCCGGGATCATCGGCAACGCATATGGGATCATGGCTTTCATGTACCCTTCGCGGATTTTCCAATCTATCGGATTAACGCCGGCAGCATTCACGCGAATCAGGACTTCTTCCGCCCCCGGCTCGGGGCGAGGCGCATCCTCATAGGTCAGGACATCGGGGCCACCGTATTGGTGTATCCGAACGGCTTTCATGGTTTGCACGGCTTCCGACTTCTTTGACGGGCTTTCGATTGGCATGGTTATGACTCCTTCATGACCGACTATTCTCGCGCTCACGCGTGCCGATCCCGACTTGCGTGAAGACGAGCGCCGCCCCCAACATCGAGATGTTCTTCATGAACATGATCTGTTGCATCATGGCCGCTTGAGGATCAGAAAGTCCCCAGAAGCGGTGCATCATGACGGTCACCGGAACAAGGAACAGAACGATCAGCCAAGCCCCCCATTTGGTTTTGTAATTGGCCGCGATGCTCAGACCTCCGAGGATCGCCATGACGCCTGAAAGAGGAACAGCGAGAGAGGCTAACGGCACCCCTTGGGAGGCGGCATAACCGATGGTTTGTGCCTTGAAGTGTCCGAAACTGGCCAGAATAAAGATGACCGAATACAGCCAACGTCCTACGATTATCAAGTATCTCATTTCCTTACCCTCCTTAGTCAATGCGGTACGCGGTGGTACCTGGTACTGCGACGTATCCTGGAGCCGTGCCGAACGCCCCAATCGTGCAGCCCTCGTAGGGCCTCCGCGAGCGATGCCCCACGAGGTGTAATAATATACTCAACCCGTGGTATGCGACCTTGGAACGATCGTTTAGTGACGATTCCCATTCCGACCAGCTCGCGCAGGTTTTGGTTCAGGCGATTTTTCGCGATGCCATTCAAGGCTCTGAGTAATTGTCCTGTTCGCTGCGGGCCCTCTAGCAATTGATGTAAAATCGGCAACCTCCATTTACCTTCAATCACCCGCAGTGTTTGTTGAGCGGGACAATGGTCTGACTGCTTCATATCCCTTTCGTTTGCGGCCCCTGAATGGCCAAGACGGGACCGCGAGCCGCTTGATAGGCCAGGCGAGACGCCCAATACGGAGAA
>Ga0207079_1157_pt1 | contig 9830 bp, 12 predicted proteins | sample Alteio_BWMinHeat_61_FD_153525 | JGI IMG/M metagenome (GOLD analysis project Ga0207079, IMG submission 153525) | Enriched cells from forest soil in Barre Woods Harvard Forest LTER site, Petersham, Massachusetts, United States -... | ecosystem: Environmental > Terrestrial > Soil > Temperate forest >...
TAGCCCAACCGGCTTTGGCGCTTTATCAGTAGAGAATTGCTGCATAGTAAGTCAAAAGTTAAAAGTGATAAGCTAAAAGTACTTCAAAAAAATGAGCCGGATTACTTCATATATACATAGGCACCAAGCTGCACCAGTATGCCAATAATATATCCCAGCCAAATGTCGCCACGCTGATGGGCGCCGAGTATCATACGGGCAGTACCAATAATACCTGCGAGGATCAGTGCTGCAAACATGGGTATCATCATATTTACCGGGTTTATGATCATCAACACAATGATGATACTGGAAGAAAGCGGCAGCAGTTGGGATAAACTGGTTGATGTTACCGTGTTCTTAGTGAATATGAAGCGTGACTTTCAGACCTACAACAAAGTATATGCAGAGTATTTTAAGGACAACCAGCCCTGCCGCACAACCATCGGCATAGAGTCCCTGCCTACCGCTATCGCAATAGAACTTAAGTGTATTGCAACAATAGACTAAGATTAGGTTTGTTAGTGCATTAGAAACCCAAGCACTAAAAAATAGCACCCTGCCACCGCCAGCAGCATACTCAGGTACCACATGAATTTTTTCCGGGTAACGATAGCAATCGCGGAAATAGCAACCGCTATCTGGAATATAGTGACAGCACGGGAAAACATTACATGAGTCTTCATATGCTCTTTGGAACCTTTATCAAGATCATCAGCTTCTGCCTTTATTTTCGCCTTTTCTTCGTCGTATTTGCTCAACTTTTGAGCAGCACTTGCAGGTACTGGCTTGCCGAGCAATGAATCTAACTGAATCATGTTAGACAAATTATCGGCTTTTATGCTTTTTGCCTGGTAATAAGCCCATCTGTCAGACGACTGGATTTGGTCGAGCATGGCTTCATTGGCATGGTGATTGCCATACATGCCTGCTATTGCCGCCAACACTGCAATAATTGCAGTAGACAGCGCTACATAAAGTGTCCATCTTTCTTTTTGCTCTTCTGCGGCCTCCAGTGTTTCCCTAAGGCGTTCTGTCGGGTCTTCTTGTTCTTCCATATATTGATACTTTCACAAAAATACAAAGGAATACTATGTCAAAAATTAAATAATAATAACAAATTATAACTACCTTTTATCAAAAATCATTATTAGTTCTGAAATAATAGTAATATTTTTGCCCGACAAAACATGACACAATGAAAAAACAAATTCTGATACTCGCAGGCAGCATGATGATCCTGGCATCTTGCGGAAGTAATAATACTAACCAAAACACACAGGCGCAAATGGACTCGATATCGAAAGCCAACGCAGCTTTGCAGGATGAGATCAACAAGAAAAAGAATGACTCTACCATCAACGCCATAGCGACTGCCAAAGCTGATTCCATAGAAAAAGCCGCAAAACACGAAGGCGGGGAGCATAAAGGAACCGGGCATAAAACAGGGGGAAAAGAACCAGCTCCTGTAGCTACACAAACTGTGGCCCCGCAGCCAACTGCACAGGATAATAAATTCAATAACCGCCAGCCAGGTAGTCAGCAGAGTGGAACTAAATTAACTCCCGAGCAACAACAGGCACAGGATGATAAATTCAACAGAAGAGGTAAATAATCTCTTACAGTGTATATATAAATAAATTAAAGCCCCTGTACAAGGGGCTTTAATTATTATACTTAAATTATTTAAGATTTATTGCCAGGTTCCTGCGTAAACCTGTGTAGCAGATGTATTATCATTCTTAATTGTATAGCTCCAGGTAATTTTACCGTTTGCCAAAGTGCCTGTACCTGATACTGAATACTTATTCCCATCCGGATTTTGGTTAGGAATAGTTATTGTGGTAGCAGTAGCGCCATTGGTAGTAATTCCGCTTATTGTAGCTGTAATCGGACCAATTGTAAAAAAGTTATCAGAAAAGGAATTTCCTATGATCACCTGGGTAATATCTGAAGTTACTCCTGCAGCAATATTCGCAGTATAAGACAACGGCGCCGTGCCTCCTGTTATCAGGTCGCTGGCACTCCAGCTTTTAATAAATTTTGTACGGGACAATGTTTCACAGTTAGTGCCTTCATAGCCGGAAGTACATACGCAATTGCCACCACTACAAGTACCTCCGTTCTGGCAGGTAACTCCCTTACATGCATCTTTTGTGCAGGAAGTGTAAATAACCACTGTGAAAATCCCTACTGTCAATAATGAGCTTAATGCTATAAGTTTAATTGATTTCATAAATATGTGTTTTTTTAGTGACTAAAAATTTATCAAAGATACTTTTAAATGCTTATTACCGCAAGAACTTACAATAATCATGCCGCATTTTATTGCTTATTAAAATTAACCAGCGAAATAAGTACCGGCGGGCTGTTAGGGTGGGTTTCTGTAAGCGTCAGGGAAGCGACGGTAGTGTTTACGCTTCCAGACCCGTTATAGGTAAACGTATCAACAGTTGCCGACCCCAGTGTAAAATTAGAACCGGTAGAAGAGTTATTGACAAGTGTGACTGCGAAATTTACAGTATGCTTACCCGGGTTCGCCCATGTAAGTTGCTGCATCTTTGTGTAATTTGAGTCATTGCCTGCCGTGAAAGTAAGTGTATTATTGAAATAACTAATGGAGTCCTCCTGCCACGAACCCTTGTAAGTGTTTGCATAAAGTTCCCTGTAAATGATCTCGCAGTTCAATCCACCTATACCCTTAGGGCATGTACATAGCCCACCACCACATGAGCCGCCATTTGCACAAGTCACTGCTTTGCAGGCATCTTTTGTACAGGAGGTATTTGTTACAGCCCAGAATACGCCAAGAACAAGAAATGTGCTTAATACAACGAGCTTTATTGATTTCATCTTTGGATATTTGTATTGTTAAACGGCAAAATATTCATTTTATGCTGTCAAAGATAAGTTTTAACAACAATTACAGCAAATTGGCAATAATAACCATGCCCAGCCCAAACCCGAAATTACGATCTAAAACAGCTTTGCCTGTTGAAAACCACACATGCTTATCTTTACGCCATGCCTAAACGGTTATATTTATTACTTGTCTTAATTATTTGTTATTCCCATTCAAGCGGGAAAAACAAATACATATATGATTATAATGAAAATTGCTATAAAGCCTACCAGTATTATTTGTCTTTGCATATAGAGGAAGCACGCGCCTGTATCATCAATGAGGTAAAGGCTAATCCTTATAATCTTATCGCCACCTATATTGCCGACTACGAAGACTGTATTTTACTGTTGCTTAACTGCGACAAATCGGAATATCTGCGCCGCGTTGAACACCTGGATGAAAGGATAGCACTATTGGGAAAAGGGGATGAATCGTCGCCATGGTTTCGTTTCTGTAAAGGCGGTGTTTACCTGCATTGGGCCATTATTAATATGCGTTTTGGCGAACAATATAGTGCTGCCTTAAAATTTCATAAGTCCTTTAGCCTGCTGAAACAGAACCGGCTATTATTCCCGCATTTTGAATATAACAACACATTTGCAGGGCTGGAAGAAGCTGTGGTAGGCTCTTTACCGGGCAGCTATAAATGGCTGGCGTCTATCTTCGGGATGAAAGGGAACGTAAAAAAAGGAACGGATCTTTTGGCAACTTTTGTGACTAACCATTCTGCACATGAGCCCATGTACACAGAGACAGTTTTGTATTACTTATATGCCCGCTTTTACCTGCTTACCGAGCAAAAAGAAGTGTGGAATTTTATTAACAGTCCGCAGTTTGCAACCCACGACAATCTGCTAAACACATTTGTAAAAGCAAACCTGGCCCTTGATTACCGGAAATCTGATGCGGCTATAGAAACACTACAAGCAGCTGCTGCAGAAGCTAATTATAACAACTACCCGATCTTCAATTACCAGATGGGCGTAGCCTATCTTACGAAACCAGACACCATCTGTGTAGCATATTTTCAGCAGTATCTTAAAAAAAACAAAAGCGATATTTATATAAAAGACTGTTGGCAAAAAATGGCTTTTGCGTATTACTTAGCAGGGAATATGCAGCAGGCGCAATATTGTCGTGAACAGATAAAAAAATATGGCAGCACCAGGCTGGATGCTGACAAGCAGGCGGAAAAATTTGCAGAAAACAACACCTGGCCTCAAAAAAAACTACTACAGGCAAGGCTTTCCATAGACGGCGGATACAATGCACATGCGCTCACCATACTTAACGGTATCGATACAGTTTCGCTCACAAACCCCGCCGACAAAGCAGAGTATTTCTTCCGCTTCGGGAGGGTTTATGAAGAATCTGACAACAATACTAATGCGCTGGAATATTATCAATATACTATTAATGCCGGCAGAAAAAGGCATGAACAATTTGCTGCAAGGGCCGCACTCCAAATGGGCAAGATATATGAGCGCTCAGGAATGAAATCACAAGCGATAAGCAGATATAATGAGTGCCTGGATATGCCAAGCCATGATTTTCAAAACTCAATAGACCAGCAGGCAAAAGCAGGGATCAACCGACTGGAAAATAATTAATGCAGACATTAAATACTCTGGTTAATTCTTTGCCACTTTATCAATAGCATTTATCCATCGCTCGAAAAGCCTGTTCTCTACTGCACACATATCGTCAGCAAGTTGCTTCCATTGTGGGTGAAATACTTCGAGCATACGTTGCATTTCTTCCAGGTGCCCTTCTTCTTCGGCTATGATAGATTTTACATTCACTTTTGAATTGTGCTTTGTAAGTGCATCCTGGTATATACCGTAAAGCATATCCGCACGTACTTCTATCGCATAGGTGACCAACAGGTAAGCCCCATGTTTTAATGTACGCCCTTCGAGCTTCAGTTTATCTTTTATATACCGGCATGCCTCCACATCTAATTGTTGCAGGTAATGGTAGCTTTCTATCGGGGCAAGCAGGTAAGGATATGAATAGTCGGGGCAGGCATCTTTAACCAGCTTGCCTATCTGCTTTTTTAAGTAATAGGCGTGCCGGGCTTCCTCAGCCGCATGTTTCAGTACTATGATATTTGTATTTACCGGGTGCTCGTATTTCGATATTTTCCGCGCACCGGTGTTTTCCATCATCGAAAGGCTGTTCAGCCATTTCGCATGCATATCATCTGAAGCTACTATCTTATTAACTGCTTTTTGTAATTGTTCCTGTTGTGCCATTGTCAGCAAATATAAGTGGTTTTTACGGAGGGAATATTGCCTATGCAACGGCCTGAAAAATCAGCCATTTATACATTTTTATCTTTCAGCTTAGCCAGCAATTCAATTATGCATCCATATACATAGTTTAGCTCATCGTTAGTAATACAGTACGGGGGCATGATGTAGATAACATTACCTAATGGGCGCATAATTATTTTTCTATCAATGAAGAAATTGTATATCATGTCTCTCAGGTAATAATGATAAGATGGTGCGTCAGTTTTGAGTTCTACGGCAAGTATAGTGCCAGTTTGCCTTACATCTGCCACCATTGGGTCATCATTTATTTGCATAGCAAAAGCCGAATGCGCTTTCGTTATACGCTTCCTGCTTTCTGCGCATTCATCAGCTAACAACAGGTCGAGGCTTGCCAATGCAGCGGTGCAAATAGTGGGGTTAGCAGTGAATGAATGCCCATGATACAACGTTTTCAAGCGGTCGTCGTCATAAAATGCGTCAAAAATATCTTGGGTGGCTGCCGTAACACCTAATGGCATTGTGCCACCTGTAAGCCCCTTGGAAAGACATATAATATCAGGTGTAGTATCAATATTGCCACAGGCAAATAACTTGCCCGTGCGGCCAAAGCCGGTCATCACCTCATCAGCTATAATCAGTGCGTCGTATTTTTTGCACAATTGGAAAGAGTGTTCTAGCACCGTGGGGCTATACATTTGCATACCGGCAGTACCCTGTATAAGCGGCTCCACAATAAATGCTGCCGTATCACCATGCTGCAATATACTTTCCAGTGCATCAATACTCTGCTGTTCAGTTTCTTTATGCGGGAAAGGAATGAATGTTACATCAAAAAGAAAATCAGTGAAAGCATCCGTAAAAATACTTCTGCCGCTTACCGCCATAGCACCGAAAGTATCGCCATGATAAGCGTTTTGCAGCGCCACCAGTTTTTTCTTTTTTACGCCTTTATTGTTCCAGTATTGCAGTGCCATCTTAATAGCAACCTCCACCGCAGTAGAGCCATTATCGGAATAAAATATCTTCTTCATTCCGTTTGGCAATATTTCTAAAAGCCGCTCAGCAAGCATTACTGCCGGTTCATGGGTAAAGCCTGCGAAAATACAGTGTTCTAATACTGCTATCTGTTCGCTTACTTTTTGGGCTATGTAAGGATGGGCGTGGCCATGTAAATTCACCCACCAGGACGAGATAGCATCTATATACTTATTACCGTCTTCATCAATGAGGTACACCCCCTCCCCTTTCACAATGGCAATCGCTTCCGGCCATATTTTCATAGGCGTGTACGGATGCCAGATCACTTCCCGGTCACGTTCTTTAATCGTTGGCATTTCCAAAAAATTGTGCTAAGGAAGGCTTTAATTGCATGGCTCGCTTTCTGATGTTTTCATTATCGAGCGAACTGATATATGGTATCCTGCCTATCATAGGCACCTGGCTATACCGCCTGATGAATATTTCAGATTGTTCATTTTCGATACCATTCATTATTACTCCTATTAATTTTATACCCCTGCTTTTCAATACTTCAATACTCATTAATGTATGATTGATGCTGCCAAGGTAGTTCATTGATATTAATATTGCAGGCAAGCGGTAGTGCACAATAAAATCTGCCATTGTGGTATTTGCAGACATCGGAGATAATATGCCTCCGGCGGTTTCTACTAATAGTGTTTTCTCCGTTTGGGGCCATTCAAATTTTTTGTAGTCAACATCAACATTATCGATTGCAGCAGCGGCATGAGGCGACAACGGCTCTGATAACACGATAGATTCATCGTGCACACGTTTTGCCCCGTCTGTTAGCAGTTGCCTTACCAGCAACGTATCTCTTTGGTCTTTCCCTGCCTGAACAGGCTTCCAATAATCAGCCCCCAATGCTTCTGCCAATACAACAGATGCTATAGTCTTGCCGATACCTGTATGAATGCCTACTATTGCTATTGAATTTTTCATTTAAAAAGTATCCTTTTACAATATTAGTACTGAACTTTTGCATTTTAAAATACCTTGTAACCCTTTGATCGCCATAGATTTATTTCAAATTAACTTATTGCATTTATGCCCATTTGATTATGTGCTGTAAATTAATCACCTTTATTATCAAAATCGCCCGATTATTTTTATAATAAGTTCAGCGTATAACGTGATGGGAATACTGTACTTAATATTTGTGGGTGGCGACGTTACTATTTAAACACTATGTAAACAATTTTAAAAGTGAATAAGTTACTATTTTTTTTATTACTCTTATTGCCGGGGTTCATACAAGCCCAGGAAAAGAGCGTGGAAACCTCCATGCAGGAATACGCCAGATCTCTTGAATCAGAACTAAAAATTTTAAAAACAGCAGAGAGCCAGGGTGATAAAAAAAGCCTGGCAAATATCAATGGCCGCATCGGGGATATTTACCTCAGTATCGCAAAACTGCCGACAGAGGGTGTTCAGAATTACGGTATAGTTACTACTGATAAAAAAGAAAATCTTAATAAAGCCATCCAATATTCGAACAAATCTATTGACCTCAGCGAAGAGGTAGGCGACATAGTCCAATTAAAAAGTGCTTATAAAGACCTCTATGCAGCCCAAAAAATGATGGCAACGTAAAAGATGCCATGGCCACTTATACTAAAATGCAATCTTTAAAAATAAGTGGTAAAAAAGCCAAAGAGATTGAGATCAAACAAGTAGAATATGAGCATCAAAAACGGGAAGACTCTATACGCCGCCAGCAACAAATCGCCGAAGAAAGGCTAAAAGAACAATCTAAGATACTGACGCAACAACAACAAACACTTTCTGCTACTGAAAAGGAAAAGCAGGACGTGAGCCTTAAACTACAAAAAACACAAGCCGACCTGACCAACGAAAAAAATGTTTCGGAGGAAAAAACAAAGGAATTAACCCAGGCAGAGGCAGAGAAAGCATTACAGGCAGCCAACCTGGAACTGCAACAAAACAAACTGCAGTTACAGCAAAGCGCACTTCAATTGCAGAAAAATGAGATCGAAATGAAAGACAAGACGCTTGAAACGCGTAGAAAGGTTCAGATATTATACGTCTCTGGACTTTTCGTTTTGCTGGCATTTTGTTTGCTTATTTACCGTAATTTTAAAGTTCAAAAAAAACTCAACCTTGCCCTTGTCCATGAAAAGAGAAGATCTGAAGACTTATTGCTCAATATTCTCCCGGCAGAGGTTGCAGGTGAGCTGATGCAAAAAGGATTTACCGATGCCAAACATTTTTATGATGTAACCGTACTGTTTACAGACTTTGTGAATTTCACATCTGTAGCCGAGACCATGTTGCCGCAGCAATTAGTTGGTGAATTGCATATTTGTTTCAAGGCATTTGATATGATCTTAAGCAAGTACCACATTGAAAAAATAAAGACCGTAGGCGATGCCTACATGGCTGTTTCCGGGCTACCTGTCCCCAACCCGAACCATGCTGCAGATATAGCTGCCGCTGCCTTAGAAATACGGGATTTTATGGTAAAAAGAAAGCAGGAACTTGGCAGTAACACTTTTGGTATCAGGGTAGGAATAAACAGCGGCAATGTGGTAGCTGGCATAGTAGGCGTCAGGAAATTCGCCTACGATATATGGGGAGATACGGTAAATATAGCAGCCCGTATGGAGCAAAATTGTGAAGAAGGAAGGATCAATATTTCGGAAACAACTTATGACCTGGTGAAAAACAAATTCGTGTGTGAACACAGGGGCAAAGTAATGGCCAAGAATAAAGGAGGGATTGACATGTATTACCTTGTTGAATCTTCAGAACATGTTGCAAGGGTAGATGAGTTATTAACCGGTGTACCCAAATAATAGCGACTTACGGACGATTCATTTTTCAATAGTTTCAAATAAAAGGTTGATTTGTTCTTTTGTATTAAAACTATGCAAACAAACCCGCAATCTTTCCATCCCTAAAGGTACCGTGGGGTATAATATAGGGTTCACCTGCAGGCCTGCAGACTGCAGTTTAGTTGCCAGCAGCTTACATTTCTCATTATCGCCAACCACAAGTGCCTGTATCTGGCTTTTGCTGTCTTTCCAACTGGTGCTTCCACTTTCGCCTACCCTCTTTCTGAAATAAGCTATCAATTCATGCACCGGATCGTTGGTAAAACCATAGCTGGATAAATATTGATAGGCACAATGAATAGTATGCACCGAATGTCCGGGAAGAGCAGTAGTATAAATAAATGAGCGGGCAAAATTGATAAGAAATTGCCTCAACAAGTCGCCACCCACTACCGCTGCTCCATGACAGCCCAGGGCTTTACCGAAAGTATGTACCCGCGCAAAAACCTTATCCTGTATACTTGCAGCGCAGACAATGCCTTCGCCCCTGCTGCCGAAGATGCCTGTGGCGTGTGCTTCATCAACTATCAGCTGAGCATCATTCGATGAACAAAGCTCGGCCATTTCTACAAGCGGGGCTATATCTCCATCCATTGAATATACAGACTCCACAATAACTACAACCGGGCCTTCTGGTCTATATTTCTTTAGTCTCTGCTCCAGGTCATTGGCATCATTATGCCTGAATTTGTAACGGTGGCGGCACTGGCTTAACCTTATACCATCAATAATACTGGCATGGCAAAGCTCATCGGATAAAATAGTAGTCTCCCTGCTGACAATGCTTGCCAGCAA
>Ga0207079_1158_pt1 | contig 9820 bp, 12 predicted proteins | sample Alteio_BWMinHeat_61_FD_153525 | JGI IMG/M metagenome (GOLD analysis project Ga0207079, IMG submission 153525) | Enriched cells from forest soil in Barre Woods Harvard Forest LTER site, Petersham, Massachusetts, United States -... | ecosystem: Environmental > Terrestrial > Soil > Temperate forest >...
GGACCCTCCAAACTCGTCCTGGCTCCGTTCGAAGCCGACATGCAGCTCAACTTGCTTGAGGCTGTAAGAATAGAGTGGGAGCGCCACAGCCTTCTTCACGGCCGGCAGCATGTCCCAAATGTTCCTAAGTACCCTTTCCCCGACGCCATTCCAGTCACCAAAGCGCCTCAGGTAGAGCCGAACATGGGTAGCCTCATAGGAGCTGTAGACGATCAGGGGAATATCGCCGTGCTGGTCAAAGACGGTGCTCATTGCCTCCAAAAACTTCATCCACCCGTTCCTATCCCCGTCCTCTCCAAAGTCGGAGGTGATGCCTTGGTAGGGGCCTGGATTAGCTCCAAAGACCTGTATGCCCCAGAGATAGATACGCTCGTCCACTTCGTAGCCTGGCGGGAGCCCTTCAAGATCAAAACTGACGTAGTTGGCAGATTGGGGAAACTCAGGTGGCAAGATGGGAATTTCTCGGTTCCCTTCCAGCGCCTTCGCCGCCCTGATAAGGCTTCCCGCAGCGTTCTTGATGGTCCTGATCTGCTGTCCCCACCTATACGGCATCCTCGACAGTTCCCGCTCATCCATACCCGCCAAGTCGCTGATCGTGGCTATATGAGCTTCCTGGAGCGATTTGGCCATCTCCTGGCTGACGCCGTAGACCAAGGAAACGTCCCTTCGAGCCTCTGCTGCAGCCCAGCAGGTGCCTTTGAAGGGGCAGGCCAGGCATTTGGACCATCCATTGGGCTCGTAGGTGTCCATCGGGCTGCGCCTGAGCCTGACCAGTTGCCCCAGGGCGGTCAGAAAGGCCTGGGGCCCTTCATATTCAACCGTCTGAATGAGCCTGAGCCCGTCGTAGACCTCTAAAGCTGCAGGGGTCCTTTCGGCGACGGCCTCCAGGAGGTACGCATAGGCTTGGAGCTGGTAGTGAATCTCAGGTTTCTCGTCCCTGCTTGTATGGCGGGCCAGCTTGGCGTCCCTGACGACGTAACCGTGGTCAGTTCTCACCAGGAAGTCAGGATTCCCAACCAACTCCACTGATTCGCCTTCAACCGAAAGCTGAGTCTTGAAAAAGGGCTGGTAGATGACCTGGGCACTTGCCTGGATGGCTTTAAGGGTCGCTGCCTGCCGTTCCTCGTCGGTGTGGCCCTCTATGCGGAAGGCGGGCTCAAGGGTTGCGAGGTAGTCCAGCTCATGTCGTCGCCCCAGCTCCTCCAAGACTCGCTCGTAGGGCCCTGCCTCAGCTCCCTGTTCGCCAGCGGCGATGAGCCTGACCCTCTTGGCACATTTCTCAGGGCTATAGAGTTCGTACCAGGCGCTAGCTGCAATCCGCATCGTTCCCCCCTTTAGTTCCTGCCCCATTCTAAGCCGAACTTTTTGGCGTACCTGATCTCATACCACCCAGGCACTGATTTGATGATGGCAAAGTTCCTTGGGTCTCGTTCCCAGTTCTTGCCGCCCAAGCTCAGCATGAACAAGTCAGAAGTGCCTTGGCCGTTCCTCCCTGACTTCAAGGCTCCATCAGGGTCGAGTTTATGGCGGCTGAACCGCTCTGCTGCATTCCGAAGGAACTCCTGAGTCCCGAGACTCAGAACAGCTTGCTCCCGCTTGTTCCTGTTTTCCATCTTCATGATTTCATCCGCAAATTTCCGCTCCCAAGAAGCCGACCCAACCCATGGGGCTCGACTCCCTTTTCGCCTAACCTCGATACCCGCCTCTTTGATCTCGGCCAAATTTCGAATCGCATCACTTCCGTGTACCTCAAGAAATCCTTCGACGGTCATATCTGTAGGGAGTTCTTGAAGTCCCGTGTCCTTGAGAAGCAGGTTGCCACCAACAAATAGCTTTCCGCCAATATGTCCCAACCGTTTGCAACCGCTCAGCTCCAAATCGCCACCACAGAATACTCCGCTGGCAATCGTCTCCAGCCTCTCGGAGTTGGTGACCCTTAGGTTCGTCCCCACCTTGAAACCATTGGGAATCGAAACCAAACCACAGTCCTCAATGGTAACTTCAGACGGAACCCAGGCAAGTTTCCGTTGGGTCACTATCTCCAGGTTGTGGCAGTGCTTGACTGTGATGTCACGGCACCGCTCAATCCCGAATTCCAGAATAGTCATGGAGGTACAGGACTCCATGTAGAGGTATTTGCAGGACGGCTTTTCTCCGAGGCCACTTAGAAGAGTGTTGAACTTCAGGACCAGACCTTTGCCGACCGAACATAACCTTGGCAGTTCCTCCAGAAGATCGCACTCGTCGATGACCAGATGACCTGCAACATCAAGTCCCCAGAGCCTCGTCAGACGGGCCAGACCTCTCAGGGTCAAATCACCCCGAATCCTCATGAACGGAAGGACCTCCAAACCCTCTTCTTCAAGGGTCAGGCTTCCATTGATCACCAGGGTCTCGCCACTCTCAAGGTGGGCTTGGATTTGCTTTCGGAGGTCATCGGTGAGGTTCACGGCTCCTCCTGCCAGGCCTTGTAGGCTCTATTGAGATCTAGGAAGGCTCTGGCCAGCTCGCTCTTTGCTTCGGCGGAAGGATGTTCCTTTGAAGCATTGACTGCCGCTTGGTAGCGGACAAGCTGGGGATGGAAGGTGGCATCCTCTGGGCGGTTCTCGAATTCAAATGCCTTGAACCGCATGGTTTTCAGTTCATCAAAGGATTCCATGGCCACCTCTAGGGGTAGTGAGCTGGGGCATGCTCTCCCCTTTCTGGATCAGCAACACAGATTCTCTTTCGGCTTCGAATCCAGGTCGCTTCCTGGGCCAGATCATGAACCCGCCCCGATTCCAACCAGCCGACCAGGTTCCCCAAATGCGGCCCTCGTCCAAGCTGCCTTCGTACTCTATGGAGTGGGTGCTGTAGGTCTTGGTCCAAGAGCAATTGGATCCACTGCAGGTGCCGCTGATGGTAAACCCGCCCACATCGTCGATGCCTCGGCCCGAGATAAGGCCACCCGCCATCGACAGATTGAGTTCCATGGTATGGTGGGCCTGGCCGTCCCCGTAGGTGTAGTAGCCTATCCAATCGCCTGACAAAGGGTGGGATTTGGTGTCCATAATTGCCTCCTGAATGATCTGTGCTCAAAGGGCATCTGCAGTCAACTAATTGTTTCCGACACCTTTAAAATATTCGGGGTGGTCCAACCAAAATACGTGCCTAACCCAGCGAACAATACTTCCCATATGGTCCCATGCGTAGGTGGCATAAAGGCAGGTGTAGTGCCAAATGGCGTAAAAAACCGTGTGCCAAAAGAACCAGTAGTAGTGGCCGTAAGCGATAAGGCTAAATTGCCCCAAGCCCTCCTTTTGTTGCCACTGAGGATCGGTAATGAGGCAGAAGATTGCGGAAATCAGAATTGGAATCCAAAGACCTAGGACCAAGCCTCGCACAAAGGTCGTGATGGGGTTGGTGCCCCTGATGTAGTTAGCCCAATACCACTTCTCCAAAAAATCCATTTTAGCCGCTCCGAGGTCTCTAATCCAAAACTTCTAATGCCGCCTTTAATTCTCCGATTTCATTGGCTAAGGTTCCCAGCTCCGTATTTAATGTAACTTCGGACTCAAAGTCTGTTGATCCAGTGCCTTTTCTGAGTCGGATGTATCTCAACCAACCATCCATTTCGTCTCGCCGTGCCCTTGAAAAAGTTCCATTTGTATCTTCAATCTCTTGTTCCAAGCATCGGCACTGGATGCTTATAGCAAGAAATATTAGGACATCGACGTCAAATTCCGAGGTGGGCAATTCAGCGATATCGCCCTCATCTTTGAATTGCTTGTGGGTCGCATACCACAGTCTCAGTCCAGCGATTTGATTGAGACAATAATCCGAAAAATCTTTGTGAAGCTTGCCAAGGTCATCGCAGAGGGCATGGTCATCAAACCAGTCTTGGCACGTGGCCCATCTATGACTTTCGTGGCTTTCGCAATATGAAAATATTTTTACGGAAAATGCTGCATCGGCGTCAGCTAAGAAGTCGCCCAACAGCTCCAACGCCAATTTCAGCGAGGACATCTGTTGTTTGTCCTTCTCCATCCGCTTCTCAGCAAGCAGCTTTTTTGTAGAGTCCTTCATCAAAGCACCATCCGAGCTATCGTGTTCCCTTACCACGACAGTTTTGGCAGGTTCCCGAACCCTTGCAGAACGGACAGGGCTTCTCGCTGGGCTTGCCTACCCCCCTGTAGTTCTCCTTGCCAGAGCCCGCACAGTGGCGGCACCGTCCATTGCCTTTACAGTCGGTACAGGTGGTAGCCATTCTCTCCTCCGTTGATAGACGGACTTTTGCTAGTCAGTCCGATTCTATGGCGCACAGGATGTACTGGCTACATCTTTTAACGAACCCAAACAAAGTACCTTGGTGGCATGACAACCGCCAAGACCCAACTCCACAAAGCCGCCAACAGCCTGATCGCTGCCAACGTCAAGCGATTGGTCAAGAAACGAGGCTGGACCGTCGAACGGCTGGCTTTTGACTCGGATCTTGATAAGGGCAACGTCTACAATATGGTAAACGGCAAACTCAACTTTACGCTGCGAACCATTGTCAAATTTGCCGAGACCCTTGAGGTCGAACTGTCCGAATTCTTCAAGAAATAGACTTCCGATAGGCGTTAAAGATTCGTTCCAACCTTGCCAGGCTCTTCCTCTGCAGTTCAAGCATTTGCTGCTCTCGCTTGACCATTCGCTGTTCAAAGTCAGGCTTGTCGATGTTGACCATGACAAAGGCCTCAAGACGAGCGTGAGCTGCTTCGATATGGCGCAGGCTTAGGTCATAGGAGTCAAAGAGCCGCTTGTGGCTCTCTTTGGACGCCTTTTCAGCCCAAGCCCAGAAGTCGCCGAAAGCTACGCCGTTCTTTTTGAGTAAGGTTCTGACCAAGGACATAACTTACCTCCCCTGGAGCTGATTTGTGCGTACCAGGGGAGGTAAGTCAAGGCACTACTTGGCAAGCCTGATAAAACGGGAATTGATTGGACTGCTTTTACTCCAGAGGGACCGCCCCTGCTGCTTGCCCCATCGATTCAACTCCATGACCCAATATGAAAGTGGGGTGCGCCCTACCCAGGTTCCGTCTTTCTCAATTTTAGGCCGCATGTCCTCGGTATAGGTCGCCGATGCATGCTTTTGTTTGCACCAGTGGCAGTCCGCATTCAGGTCATTGGGGTAGGAGTGCATTCTTCCGCAAAGCTGACAGACCCCAGACCATGTCGCAATTCCGCTAAAGGTTGAGCCACCGATCAGAAACACCAAAACACTGCTAGGGGACTGGCACTGGGGACAGGTATCCCGCAGCCCACCCTCTTTCCATGCCCTCAGCAGTCCCCCAAGGTCCAATTGGTCGGGGCCACTGACAGATGTCCCGAAGATTCCGAAAGGGACACCATCGAAGCGATCTGGGATATCCTTTCCCAGAACACCCAACTTCGTCAGCTCAAACAGCAGACGACCCAGTTCAAGCCTCCCTTTGTTCAAGGATAGTTTGGACCTTGGATCTAACAGCGGGCCTTGGATTGCCTCGGCGTATTGGTCTAACCATGGGGTGAACATAAAAAAGCCCTCCTTGGGTAAGAAAGGAGGGCTGACGCATTCCGTTTCGTTGCCCCAAATGGAGCCACATTATTGCTTACCACCTTGCCCGGAAAAGGCAGGTTGGCGTGAGCGTCAGCCCAACTCTTAATGTCCTTGCAGTATATCCTTACCAATGAACATTGGCAATCAGCTACCCATGAATAGCTTGTGTCGAATTCTCGCTAAAAGTGGCCTATGTTTGGGCGATCTCAGAATTGTAATGCGATTCTCATACACAAATTCCACCAAAGCACAGAAATCACCCAAATCGGTCGCCAGCCTAGCAGCCTTTTGAGCTCTCACTTTAGTCACATCCAAATCAATTCGAACTGCCTCTTCTATGTCTAGTGAAGCTCCAATTAGCCCATGCCTCTGATCCAGTCGTTTGGAAATGTTATAGAGTTTGACCGCATCTTCTGTTGCGTTCTTTCTATGCTCCTCAACTCGTCCGGCGTCTGCAGTCAAGTAATCGGCTTTTTTTCGAGTAACTACAGCCAGTTCACGAAACTCTTCAAGCCATGAGCGCATAGCCGCTCCGCCGCCGTCAAGAAAGGCGACGACTAAACACCGATAAACTAGCACAAGCTGACGTTTCTCAGGCCGCTCCTCCTCAGCCAAAGAGTAGGCGGTTGCCAATCTTTCCGCAGCTCCCTCAAGCCGTCGAGCTGCATAGGCTTGCTCTGCATCATTCCGAACCTCTTCCGACAGGATCTCTTTGAGAGTGTTTCTGGCAGTCTTAAACGGCTCCCCCAACAATTTGTCCAATTTACGATCCGTTGATTTGGTTTCTTTAAAGATACCTTCGATAAGTGCCACCACCATCGCTGCAGAACCTGCGGCAAGCGGACCAGCAAGTAAAGCGGGCAATAGAAGTTTCAACATTTCTGTCCCTTGCTGCTTCGCCGCTTCCGACGCCACTTCTTTCATGCCTATACTAACGGCGTTAAGTACCTCGCTTTGCGATTCATTCAGTTCTGGATTTTCTTCATCAATAGGCATGAGTCCTCCAGGCGACACAATGGTAACGCCGCCATCATCCCCTGGCCGTAGCGAGGCATTGGGGCTGCTCTGGTCGTTGGTAGATAGGGGATTCTACTCTATCGACCCGATCGTGTCCCGGAATCCATCATAGCCACAATGGTACTGTCTCTAGGAGCCATTTTAACCCCTCCGACCCCCTTTCTCCCGTGTCCTTCCCTCCCCGCCAGGTCCGATGCCTTAAAACCCCCATGTCCAAAACAATTCTCACTATTTTCGTGGATCCGTGAGGGTCAAGTTGTCCGTTTTCGAGAAACTCAAAGATCGTTGATGGTCCAGACCTGGGTGCGTGGAAGGCTGGAGATGAACGCCTCCTCTTGCTCTGGCTTCAATCGGTCCAACTTTTCAAAGTCATAAGCATCCAGGTATACGATCCTCTTGTAGTAGCTATTGCTGACCACTTGAACATTCTTGAGCACGTAAATGGTTTTCACTTATATTTCCTCACACCAATTGAAATAAAATTATTGCCGTGATCTTAACAAACTATTTTACTCTGTTCTTCGTAGGATCCAAATCAAAGTGAACACTGCTAGATTTTATTGGAATTTCTTCCATTGGCCCGTATAATGTAGGGAGTGGTAAGTAGTATTTATTTTCCGCTCTGATTTTATAAATAATTAATACAATGTAATCAAGGTGGTTGGCAGCACCAGGTAGGTCAATAGTCCAGAGTAAGTGAGATCCTCGGATCTCACTGCCCTAACCCACCTGCGAATTCTGCCAAGAATTTCAATAAGTGGTTAGGGCATTTCTATTTCCACACAACTAAATATTGGCGCAAAACGTGGTAAGCAAGCGAAGTACTTTCGCAGGTTCATACTCACCAGTTAGTCTTGGGGTTCTGTCAATCGAACGGTCGATAGCAGCAGGTGGATGGTCTTTCCCCAAGGACAACTAAAGTAGTAAGGCAAATGGAGGCGCAATGGGATCGACACGTTATGTACGAATGCGCAGGGCAATCATGTGCTTATCGGGAATGGAGGTAAACCCTTACTGTTCACCCCAATCTCCTGCAGCAGGGTTTAAGGTCAAAAACGGAGGCAAAAAATATGTTTGAAGAAGTTAAAATTGATCTACACGAAGATCCAAAGTTAAAAGAGGCTTATTTAGAAATTTATCATCTTTTGAAATCAATAAAATCAAATCAAGCTCAGATAGACTACAAGCACTATGTTAATCTTATCCGATCAAAGCTCGATCACCCCGAATGGTTAAGAAGACAGATGATCAAATTGATAAAACGTAGAATTGATAGAGTCAAAGATAAGTCAATCAGGAAAAAGTGGTTTGAATTCAGATTGATTGTGCCGAGACAGAGAACCAATTGGATCGAAGGTTATTCAATTCCTGCGGGATTCAAATTGAAGCACTTATACTTTGATTCAAATAACACCTTTAGCACTTTAACTAAAGTCAGTAAGAACGGTAAAATTAATGAATTCAATGAATTAGAAATTAAAGCCTATGAAATCAATTCCTCCTGGAGAAACCCCCATGTACCAATTATGAATTAGTAATCTACCGTTTCCTTCCTCCTTTATAGTTTCAATCGTTTCCGTAGTTCGTCCACTGGCACCATTGAAGCTCTGTTTGCTCTTTTGTTACCATCTTCGTAGCTAAACAGGAGAGCCTCAACTCGCTCCAGTCCCTCTTTGGTTCTCACTGCCTGCTTTGGCGTCAACCCACCCAAAGCGGGTATGGCCTCGTTGATCCAGCCATCCCAATGCTTCTTCTGCAAGGCAACCAAGGCATCTTCAATGGCCGCTTCTTCCTCTGTGTCCTTGGATGGAGCGGGCTTAGGAGGAGACTTCTTGTGTGCCTTCAACTTACTTTCCAAGCTCTCAATGACCGCCTTCTCAAACACAGCTGTTTTCCCCAGGCGCTTCTCGAACTCTTTTCGAAGCTTGGTAGCCCTCTTCTGGGAGTTGACTTCGGCCTTGACCTTACCAGGCTCCAAAACCAGCCGTCCCAGCGTGGTGTTGGTCCAATGCCTATTCTGCTTGTTGCCCCTCTTGGCCCAAATTAGTTCTACCCACTTGAGCCTCCCAACCTTGTCCGTCTTTGCCGTGGTCAAGGCTTCGGGCTTGGTGTCCAGGGTTAGGGACAGCAGAGCATCCACCGCAGATTCCAGGGCACCTTCCAGGCTCCAATGCAGTGCGACCATCTCTAATGGGTCACCGTCGGTGTTCACCATGCGGGGAGGGGGTGGGTTCAAGTGTAGGTTCCGCAGTTGCAGATAGACATCGACGATCGTGTCTTTGTGCTCGTGCAGGTCATTCACCTTCAGCTCCCCTTTGGGCTTCAGAAAGGTACGTAGCCGCTGAATGTCCGAAATCAAAAGGGGTTCAAAGGGATAGGGAGAACTGCCCATCATGATTGCTGAGTTGTCCAAAGACACCACACGGGCATAGATAATTCGACCCACCATGGCTGGATTGCTGCCCAAACGATCCATGACGGTCCATTCATCCCCCAACAGAAGGTCTTTGAGCCGCATACTTACCCCAGGCTCAACATTCCTAACCTGGTAGAAGCTGAAGGGCCGTTCATCCAGGGCTAGTAGAACCCGCTTCTTTAGGTCGGGGAGGTTAGCCCCTTCGGCTTCAAGGTAGGCCGCAGCCAGGGATACCTCAGAATCCAGGCCCTTCCCAGGTGCATAGGGTGCCAGGGCCCAATAGCTGATGAGGTGGTCCAGTTCAATCCTCTCGGGAACAGCTTTGGGGTCTTGAAAGTAAAAGTCCTTCTGAGCCCATGGGAATAGCTCCCGTTTCCACCTTGCCCTGTAAAAGTCCCGAATCTCCTCCTGCAAGTCACCATCAGCCACCCTCATCTGGATCCAAAAGGGGGCCTCCTCGATGGATTTGGGCTGGGAGTCAGTGAGGTAGTGGCACTTCTTATACTTCTTGCCGCTACCACACCAGCAAGGATCATTGCGTCCAGGTATTTCGGTCACGTCTTTTACCTCGACTCTCAATCAATTATTAAACCCGTGCATTGCGTTATGCTGCCTGATGAAATCCAGTCCAGGACGAAATCTCACATCCTTGGGAAGAAAAATGTCCCTTCCATGCAGATCGACAGTAAGTATCTTGTCTATTTTAGAATAGGTATCTTCCCCCAATTCTTTCATTTTCGAATCAAAATAAATAATTTTATATTTCTCATCCAATGAAATGAGCCCAGCGTCAAAGAGTCGATGATGAAACGATGAAAGTAGGATCC
>Ga0207079_1159_pt1 | contig 9802 bp, 9 predicted proteins | sample Alteio_BWMinHeat_61_FD_153525 | JGI IMG/M metagenome (GOLD analysis project Ga0207079, IMG submission 153525) | Enriched cells from forest soil in Barre Woods Harvard Forest LTER site, Petersham, Massachusetts, United States -... | ecosystem: Environmental > Terrestrial > Soil > Temperate forest >...
ATCATACCATAGCGTGTGATGGGATAGTTAAATTATTGACGAAGTGTTTTTGTAATGAAGCAACTATCAATAATATTAAAAGAACATCCTCCGGCTCAAAGTCACTTAGTCTGGCGCGAATAGGACATCCCCTGAACCCCTTCGCTCTTGCACAACCTACACGCAATGGGAAATGCGTCAGGATATACGTTCAACTGATAAAAATAATCATCAGGTGTCCTCGCTAAATGACAATGCTATTATCTCGCTAAATAACATTGCTATTATTTTATAGCTGGTTATTACTCATGTACCAATAAATTTTCGGCAAATATTTTTGAAACAGTGGTCTTTAGATTTTTGCCTGCTATTATGACAATTGAGTTGTCGAAGGGAATCTTTTCTATGATGGAGATCTTTGTTCCGATGCCGATATCTAGCTTTTTCAGGTATTGCAGGAAAGAGGGGCTGGTATCTTTTACGGCTACCACGCGGCAATTTTTGCCTTCCGGTATCTCTGCAAGGAGGGTTTTGTAGGTTAGGGCTGTTTCGCCATTGGCTTTAGGTATGGGGTCGCCGTGGGGGTCGTATTGCGGGAAGCCGAGGTATTTATCGAGCCGGTCTGCCAGTTCGGGATTTTGTACATGTTCCAACTGTTCAGCTATTTCATGTACTTCATCCCATCCATATCCAAGTTTTTCCAGCAGAAAAGCTTCCCACAACCGGTGCTTGCGAACGACCGAAATGGCGATATTTTTACCCTTCTCTGTAAGCTTTACTCCTTTTGTTTTATCGTATTGCAGCATTTTTTTATCTCCGAGTTTTTTTATCATGTCCACTACGGAGGCAGGGTTATTGTTTAATGCCTCGGAGATAGCAGTGGGCGTTATCTTTTTAAGGCCCTGTTTATCCAGGTGGTAAACGACCTTTAAATAATTCTCTTCGGAAAGTGTTTGCATATACGATTGGCTTGCCATAAAGTTATACAATTATAGGCAAATTATGAATAATTAGGCATGCCTAATAAAAATAATTTGGCAAATTGTATTATTGTAACTAAGTTTGCCTTACTATATATACTGATGTCGGGGATCGCAGAAAAAATAGCCATTAAAAGGGAAGTACTACGTCGTAAAAAGACCTGGAGAAGGGAAAATACCCGTAAAAGCCTTTCAGAAGTTTTTTCGTCGGTCCATGTACCGAAGCATGGTAATTTCTGGAAGAAATTAATGGCATTTTCCGGGCCGGGATTGATGGTAGCGGTAGGGTATATGGACCCCGGTAACTGGGCAACGGATATAGCAGGAGGCGCTCAATTCGGGTATACACTACTGTCGGTCATACTTATCTCTAATTTATTTGCGATAGTATTGCAGTACCTTGCCTTAAAACTTGGTGTAGCCACAGAAAGAGACCTTGCACAGGCCTGCCATGACCATTACAGCCCTGCTATAAGTTTTAGTTTATGGGTTTTGTGTGAAGTGGCAATTGCTGCGTGCGATCTTGCAGAAGTATTGGGGTCGGCGATCGCGTTGAACCTGTTGTTTCATATTCCGCTTACCTGGGGCGTGCTGATCACTGCGTTCGATGTGCTGATCATCCTGCTTTTCCAGTATAAAGGTTTCCGGCTGATAGAAAGTATAGTAGCCTCCCTTATTTTCGTTATTCTTGCCAGCTTTGGATACGAGATAATAGCGTCGCACCCGGCTTTTTTCCCGATGTTAAAGGGGCTTGTGCCTACGCAGGAAATTGTTGTGAATCCTAAAATGCTGTATATAGCTATAGGTATACTCGGGGCGACTGTAATGCCGCACAACCTATACCTGCATTCCAGCATAGTGCAGACCCGTAATTATGAGCGGAATGAGGAAGGGAAAAGAATGGCCATAAAGTTTGCCGGGATAGATAGCACCGTTTCTTTGTTATTCGCTTTTTTTATCAATGCTGCGATACTGATACTTGCGGGCGCCACCTTTCATTCTTCCGGGCACAAGGAAGTAGCGGATATCGCTGTTGCTTATAAATTGCTCAATCCATTGTTGGGGGTGAGTATTGCCAGCACTGTGTTTGCCATAGCCCTTTTGGCATCAGGACAAAACTCCACACTTACGGGCACACTGGCCGGGCAGATAGTGATGGAAGGGTTTCTGAATATTAAATTAAAGCCCTGGCTAAGAAGGTTAATAACAAGGATGATAGCGATAGTACCAGCTTTTATTGTAACCTTTATGTATGGAGAACGGGGTGTGGAAAGTTTGTTGGTATTGAGCCAGGTAATACTTTCCATGCAATTGAGTTTTGCTGTTATCCCGCTTATTGTGTTTACTAATGATAAGGAAAAGATGGGCAGCTTTGTGAACAGGCCTGCATTAAAGATAATGGCATGGACAGTGGCGGGTATTATATTGTCTTTGAATCTTTATCTATTGATTGATACATTTCGGGCATAAGGTAAATTAGTTTCACGCAAAGGCCACCGCCGATGGCGGGGCAGGCTGCAAGGACGGGGTTCTCATGTTGCGTTTTTAAGTCCGCAAAGGTATGGAGAAATGTAGATTCAGTCTATAGCCCTGAACTGACCACCAACCTTTTCAAATACCTGTCTGATGCGGTACTTGCTGATATAATGTAAACCCCATCAGGCAGATCGAAGTTCACTTCGGTATCCTTATTAGTCGTTGCTGCAAATGAGCTTAACTGCCTTCCTAACATATCTGTGACCGCTATATTGGCAGGCATAGCCATACCTGAATGAATATTGAAAAAGAAAGAGCCTTTGGCCGGATTTGGCCATACGCTTAGATTATCATTATCTGCTGCCCGCAATGCAGGCACTTCATTTCCGCAATATTTTACTGTAGTGTAGACAGTAACGGTATCGCGAAACCAACTGCAGTCAGATACCTGTACCTGGAAAGTATCATTGCCGATATAAGTTACCAAAGGGGTATAAGAAAACCCTGCTGGTATTAAAGGGCTGCCTGTGGCGGTTGCTGAATAAGCGCCTACAACCGTGCCATGCTTTGGCGGGCTTAAGACACTCCATGTAGTTTTTTGCCCTGCATCTGAGTCTATTGCCGCAAGGATAGAATTAAAAGACAGCGTTGAATCATTGCAGACTGTGAAAGTGTGTATATGTCCCACTGTGAAACGAGGCGGATGGTCGTAAAGAACTACCCGCACTTTGTAACGGTCATGGATAAATAAATTGCCCGCGCAATCAAAAGTCAGTGGCCCTCCAAGTATCTCTGCTGCAGTAGCAGGCCCGCCATCACCGCTGACACCACTTATTCCATTGCCCACAACCGTATTAATAATCCCTGCCGTGTCTATTTTACGTATCCGGTGATTGTTATAATCGGTTACGAAAATATCTCCGGTATTATGGTTTAAGGCCATGAAACTAGCATAAAAAAGCCTTGCGTCTGTTGCAGGTCCACCATCGCCGCTGAAAGCACCGCCTAGAGAACCAGTAGGGCCGCTTCCTGCTATAGTGGTGATAATGCCCGCCGTGTCTATCTTTCGTACGCGGTTATTGGTAATATCAGCGATATACAGGTTGCCTTTAAAATCTACTGCGATGTCACCAGGACTCAATAGGGCTGCCGTTGCCGGCCCGCCATCGCCACTGAAACCAAACGTAGTACTTGTACCTGCATATTCAGTTATAATACCCACAGGGTTTATTTTCCGAATACTGTAAAAGTTGACAAAGTAAAGGTTGCCGGATGTGTCTATTGACGTAGCACCAGTTATATATAAATTGGCAGCGGTAGCCTGACCGCCGTCACCTGATATGCCGGGAACACCTGTCCCTGCATAAGTGCTGATAATACCTGAAATATCAATTCTCCTGATGCGGTGCCCAAAGGATGTGCCCCCACATGACAAATAAATATTGCCGTTTCGGTAAGAAATTGGATTTACATGTAATTCAGCTGAGATGGCGGGTCCCCCATCTCCGGAAAACCCGATAATTCCGTTGCCAGCAATGGTGTTGATAATGCGTTGCGTATTGATCATGCGTACATGGTTAAAGGAATCTACCATGTACAAATTCCCTGTCGTATCAAATGCAATCCCTCCAATATTAATATTTGCTAAAATAGCTGGCCCTCCGTCACCGGTATATCCCTGTACCCCGGTGCCTGCCACCGTGATGATATTTTGCCCAAGTATGGAGCACCGGGGATAAATAATACAGCACAGGCAGATACAAGTAGCTATGAGATATTTACAGAATCTGAGCATATACTTATACAAGATATGATATTTTTAGTAAATGAAAGACATTTTATGATATAGTTTTTCACTAAGGTTTGGGTGAAAAATGAATGCGCTGGTATTTTACTCTAAAAAATTACTTTTTACTTTTTTCATAGAAGTAGTTGTCATTATTTACAAAAACAAGATGGATACTTTCTTTGGGGTCATACGTTTTGTAGTTGCGCAATACTGTTTTTATCAGTCGCCGGGATTGCCTGCCCATAAGGTGATCCCAATAAACAACACAGGTATAATTGCTGTTAAGGCCAGTTTGCTTTGGCGTTAACCAGATAAAGTGAGCTTGCAAGCTGCTCCATGATACTGCTGTATCTATCGGGCTCTGTGACCTGGGAGGGAAAACGTCGAAGATGCCACCTTTGTTCCATTTTAAATTAGGAAACCCCTTGGCATAGCAGTTGATAAAATAAGAGATCAGCTGATCGTCCTTATTAAATAACATGTATTGTAATGGCTGGCCCATATCATGAGCTGTAGAACTTGCGTAGCGTGTATTGCCGGGAGCAACAAGATTGGCCGAGGTGTCTTTTTTCATTTGCAGCAAAAACTGTTTGTAATCATCCTTTAGCTTTGCCAACGAATATTGGTCGAATTTATGTTTATGAGCTAACGCAATAATTTGATCATCAGTCAAAAACTTTTCGCTTTTTATGCCGTAGGCAGTTAGAAAAATAGTTTTGCAGGATAAAAAAGTGCTCAACAATAAAATACTTAACCCAATGCTGATCGCTTTTTTCATTTTACAGGTTTTGAAGGATATAACGTTTGATAAAACTAGAATATATTTTAAGGATAATTATCTAATTTTATCTTAAATTTGGTTATGAGGCTGTTTGTTTTATTCTTGTTTTTGGTATTACTGCTGGCAGATGTTTCGTTTGCACAGAGCAGCATGCTGGCAGGGAAGATCGTGGATGAGCATAATATGCCCATCGCCAGTGCTAAAATAAAAATAAAGAAGCGTGGCAGGGTAGCAGAAGCTAAATCTGACAATGACGGGCTGTTTTACAGCAAGCTTGTGCCTGTAGGTTATTACCGTATTGGCGTTGTTGTCGATGGTAAATACATGAAGACAAGAAGCGTGTACCTGCCTGATGAGACAAAGAAGAAGAGTTATTTTTATCTGCGGGTAGTGGGCGATAAAGTGATCGTTGCCACGGACGCGGAAGACCCATTTATGAAAGTGAAATTGACAAAAATTGAAAAGGACAGGCACAACATTGATGGGGATAACATATTTATTATGAAAATAGATTCGGCCACGGGTAAAGTAATAAGTGAGACCGGATGTTGTGGGCATCTTGAACAAGTGAGAGAGGCCCATTAAGAGAGAACAACAACTCCTTTTAGAGGGCTGTTTTGGTTTCTGCGTGCAATTGCCTTTTACTTACCATTAAGATACCTATTTTTGCCCTTCAATTAAGAATATGTCATTACTCAATTATAAACATACTGCTGCCGGCCGCTTTATGCGCTATGTGCAGATAGATACCCAGAGCGACCCTACATCGGCCTCGCAGCCATCTACTGAGAAACAAAAAGACCTGAGCCGCATATTGCTGCAGGAACTGCTGGATATGGGCATTGCTGATGCGGAACTGGATGAACATGGCTATGTGTATGGCACCATACCTGCTACCAGCAATAAACAGGTGCCTGTACTCTGCTATTGCTCGCACGTGGACACTGCGCCTGATTGCAGCGGAACCGGCGTGAAGCCTATATTGCATGAGCGCTATGATGGTAAGGATATAACACTGCCGGATGACCCGGTGGTGATCAGTACTAAGGAGCACCCTTACCTGAAAGAGCGCATAGGGGATGATATCATCACGGCATCGGGAAAAACATTGTTGGGCGCAGATGACAAGGCGGGCGTTGCCATCATCATGGACCTTGCAAATTACCTCATACAGCATCCGGAAATAAAACATGGCAAAATACGCATACTGTTCACCCCTGATGAGGAAATAGGGCGCGGCGTAGCTGCTGTGGATATGGCAAAACTTGGTGCTCAATTTGGCTACACACTGGATGGGGGAGAACGCGGCCACCTGGAAGGGGAGACATTCTCAGCCGATGCAGTGGTCGTTACTTTTTACGGCATCAGTGCACACCCCGGTTATGCCAAGGATAAGATGGTGAGCGCTATAAAAGCAGCATCTGCATTTGTGGACATGCTGCCTAAGCATGAATGGTGCCCGGAAACTACAGAAGGCAGGCAGGGGTTTGTTCACCCCACATCTATAGAAGGCGTGCTGGAAAAGGCAACCGTGCAGTTCATCGTGCGTGATTTTGACACAGCAAAGCTGGCAGACCATGAGCACAGGCTGCGTGAACTGGTGGATAAGACCATAAAACAATTCCCGGGAGTTACTACCGGTTTCATAGTCAAAGAGCAGTACCGGAACATGAAAGAGGTGCTGGACAAACATCCTCAAGTGATGGCACATGCCGCAACAGCTTATGAGCGCGCGGGGCTTAAAGTGCAGCGCATGAGCATAAGGGGCGGCACGGATGGATCCAGGCTTTCGTTTATGGGGCTGCCCTGCCCGAACCTGTTTACCGGGGAAATGGGTATCCACTCGAAGCAGGAGTATGTAAGCGTACAGGATATGGAAAAGGCTGTAGAGGTGTTGGTGCACCTGGCAGCGATATGGGAAGAAAATGCGGGGTAATAAAATATATAATTTTACTTATGGGTAAAGTGTATATGTGGAATTTAATAGTATATTTGCAAAAACCGCTTAGGTCATGGGAAAAAGATATAGGATCATATTACTCACCGTACTGACGCTGTCTGTATTGACCATAGCTATTGTGGAACTGACAGGCATCAGCGACCATTCGATAGGATGGTGGCGAGACCGCAGGAATGGCGAAGCAACATTGTATGACCGGAATAATAACAAGACCTACCACGGTGACATTTACCCAGAACAGGAAAAGAGCCGTGATGACCTGGTGCATGAAATGCCGAAGACCACTATGCAGTTTTATGAAACCAGGTATAGTTTTGGCGAGGTGTCACAAGGAAAAGAAGTAAAACACACTTTCCGTTTTAAAAACACCGGACAAAACCCCCTCATGATAGCCAAAACAGATGTGACCTGTGGGTGCACTGTAACAGGTTTTCCGCAGGAGACAATAGCCCCGGGCCAGGAAGGAGACCTGACGGTTGCGTTCAATAGCAGGGGGAAAAATCCCGGGTACTACGAGAACCCTGTAGTGGTACACTCCAATGCTATACCGGAGGCGGTGACCATTAAAACTGATGCTGACGTAAAATAAAATGATCGTAAGCAGCAACATGTCTTTATCCGTAATACGCCATTATCTTTCGCTCGTCAGGTTTAGCCATACCATTTTTGCATTGCCTTTTGCACTGATCGGGTTCACCCTTGGTTTTTCAGACCTTAAGGAACGTGGCGTTAACTATAATTTTGAATGGTTGCTGCTGGTAAAGATGTTGTTGTGCATGGTGTTTGCGCGGAGTGCCGCCATGGCGTTCAACCGCTATTTAGACCGGCACTATGACGCTCTAAATCCGCGAACTGCGAAGCGTGAGATACCTGCGGGCATTGTTAAGCCGCAGCAAGCGCTGTTGTTCACCATCGTCAATTCGCTTTTGTTTATAGCAACAACATGGTTCATCAACATGGCCTGTTTTTATTTATCGTTCATAGCCTTGTTCATCACTTTGTTTTACAGCTACACTAAGCGCATCACTGCTCTTTGCCACATAGTGCTGGGCATTGGGTTGGCGTTATCGCCAATAGGGGCTTTCCTGGCTGTTGACCCACGGTTTTCGTGGCTGCCGGTGATGTTTTCTTTGTCAGTATTGACATGGGTTGCGGGCTTTGATATTATTTATGCATTGCAGGATGAAGCATTTGACCGCGAGCAGAAATTACATTCCATCCCGGCTGCGCTGGGCGTAAAGAATGCACTCGTGGTGTCTACATTGTTACATGTGTGTTCGGGGATATTTGTAGTAGCTGCCGGCGTTGCAGGCCATTTCATGTGGACATACTGGCCAGGGTGCGCTTTTTATATTGCTATGCTCGTATACCAGCACCTGCTCGTAAAGCCATCGGACCTGAGCAAAGTGAACATGGCATTCGCCAACACCAACGGCATTGCCAGTGTTGTGTTTGCATGTTTTACCATTCTTTCCATTATTATGAAAATGATGACCTAGAGTGTACGTCACCAGGGAGATGGGTTAATAATTTATTGCAGGGTATTTACAAATCAGAACATCTTAATTAAACCGTAAGCCACAACTGTCAATGCTGCTATAATAATAACCATAGGGATCAATTCATCACGGAAACGTTTCCGCCAATCTTTACTCATAGTACTCAGCTACTAAATCAGGGTATGTTTTTTGTTTTGGTTTGTTTTTGAATAGAAACTGAAATATTGATTTCTTATTCTTTTTTATTTCCTGTTCTTCATATTTTTCGATAGAACCTAAATTCTTTAGCTGAATGCCTTTCCCGGAAAGCACGTAAGCGGTCATTTCTTTTTTCTCTATGATAAATTGATGTGCGATCAAATACTCTTTTATCATGTAATAGGTCTCCATAACCAACTCATTCTGGCTGGGTAAAATGCATTTGTAGGACACTGACTCTTCGATAAGCTCATAGATGTTGAAATCTTTGTCGATGTCAAAGCCTTTTAGTATCTTATCAAGAATATATTTATTGTATTTCGACAACTCCTGTTTAAAAAGTGACTCATCCATACAACTATATTTATATTTAGTAAGTGTAAATTAAGCATAATTAATTTATTGACCAAAATAAGTTTCTGAATGGTTAATTTTCTTTTTTAACGGGGGAAAATGACCGGATGAAGGGGGCATGGGGGGATAAGTTGATAGGTTAATTCGTTTAAGGGTTAATAAGTTGAAAGGTAGCTAAGTTGGTTGTTTGGCCGATACGTATTTTGGGAAGGCATAAATATACCTTCAAACGTATTTAGCAGAAAGGAATAGTTCAAAAAAAGTATCAGTAATATATCTTAAAAGTGCCCGTTGCAAAGGAGGTAAAATAGTTATAGCTCAAATGGAATGTGAAACTGCCCTGGATTGGGTAAGACGATTGCGTAATGGTTACTGTACTGCCGACAAGTATTGAATAAGTGGTTGTATGCCCGGCGGTAAAATCAGTCATAGTGCAGATACTTGCGTTACTCGTAAAAGTGCCTAGTGCACTGGTATTCGTGCCAGTGAATATGATAGCCACCCGGTTGAATTTCGGATCAATAGACTGGAGATTTACGTGCCATAAAGAATCTGTGTGGTTATAGGCAACAGTTGCAAAAAGCGAATAGCCAGGCCTGCCATCTAAAGTGTAATCGTTTATGAAGAAGGTTTCATATTGAGAAGAATCGTTAGTAAATGATACATTGATATTGCCGCCTTTAGACTGTGAATCAACAACAGGCGTAACAATTAACGTACTGTTGTTGCCGCCACTGCTGGTACAGGATGATAAATAAAGGACGCCGAATGCCAGTAGCAATGTAA
>Ga0207079_1155_pt1 | contig 9783 bp, 11 predicted proteins | sample Alteio_BWMinHeat_61_FD_153525 | JGI IMG/M metagenome (GOLD analysis project Ga0207079, IMG submission 153525) | Enriched cells from forest soil in Barre Woods Harvard Forest LTER site, Petersham, Massachusetts, United States -... | ecosystem: Environmental > Terrestrial > Soil > Temperate forest >...
TCAAAAAATATCAATATACTTTTTCAATCGCTTCTTTAGCAGAAGTCACTGATAAATTAGTCATCAACTTCCAAATTATTTTATTTCTATTTTTTGACTTCTTTTTCTGGCTCCGTTGCAAAATTTTTTTGAAACACAACATATTGTGAGTTTTTTCTTGTTAAAGATACCATATAAAGTATTTAAAAATATTTTTGCAACAGAGCCGGTTTAGGGGATGCACTTACTTGGTGTGGCTCCTATACCACAAAAATCTAAATAAGGGGAACTAAGATTATTAGTACAGAACGTTCCAGGATATTTTTGTTTGCACTCTTGGAGCCTAGCTCTACAGTTTTCCCTTACCGTTAAATAGGCAGGATTTGGTTTTAATGGATTCCTTTGTGCTGCACAAAGTTTGGTAATATCCTCGTTTAGATCTATAGCTCCTAACTCAGCAAGAGCGACATTAGTAAATAGGGAAATGATGGACATCATGAGAAACGATAAAACCCATTTCATAAAAACCTCCCAACCATTATTAATTGTTATCACCACAACTTTTATTGTAAATCAAATTTTTGGTTTAATGCGGAAAAATTTTCTGAATTACATAATTTTGCGAATGATACTATATATGGATTGGTGGATGTTATTGTATTATATAGCAAAGATCATTATTAAGTTTGAGTAATCAAGTTGTTTAAAGCACGACAATGAGCCTTCATTTTTTGAACAAATAATGCAATAATATATTAAAGAAATTCAAATAGGTCTATCCTATGAAAAATAGGGCTCTGTTGCAAAAATATTTTTAAATACTTTATATGTAAGCGTTTACCGAAACTTTCAATTACCCACAACTTTTCTTCCCAACTCGAACCCCAGCATTATATCTGTTAATCGTGATATTCCTCGCCACATTACAATATTACCTGGCGGTGGATCGGAGGAACGCGCAAGGTAACCACCTAGTTTAGCTATTTTAATAATAAAATTGGATAAATTTATTTGAGTTTTTCCTTTTGATTTCATAAGATAATTTAATAATTCAATTTCTTTTTTAGTTAAAACTAATGTAACTGGTTCTTTAGGATTACATCGATTAAGCATTGTCATCCAAAATATTCTCCAGCTTAAAATACAAAATACTGCGAGAAGATTAGCAAGACGACTTGCAGTTCTTAATTTAGAAGATTCAGCTTTACAGCCCGATTTTAGAATTTTGTGAAAAGTTTCAATTTCCATCTCAAAAAATATCAATATACTTTTTCAATCGCTTCTTTAGCAGAAGTCACTGATAAATTAGTCATCAACTTCCAAATTATTTTATTTCTATTTTTTGACTTCTTTTTCTCTTCCGCATGAATAACAGTCAGCCATAATTCTGGATACTGCTTTTGTTTTCCTATTGGAGGAAGTACCTTAATTCGACGATATTTAATCTCAAACACAGCTTCAGAAAAATTACCTTTATTATCTTGTACCTCTATACGATGAAACCCTTTAACTTTTACTTCATCCATTTCAGTGGCAATTGTATGTTTGCCATCACCGGCTAAACGATCGACGCATGTTCTGATAAGAAAATTTGTTCCAATTTCTTTAGCTGTGCAAAATAATTCATAAATATCACTTTCACGATCACCAACGTGAATACAGCGAGAGGGTTCATTTAATAAACTAGTTGATTCCTTCATGCTTTCTAACCATCGATAGCTTTCCTTTTTTTCAATCGAAATTCTAGTGGGATTAATATGTTTTTTTAGAGCATTAGTTCCTTTGAATTTTTTTCTCGTCCAGAATTTAATTGCTCCTAAGCCGAGTGGAAGGCCTTCTGTTGTTATTACAAGGCTAGAATGCATTTGAATACCACATTGAGTATGGTATTTTGATTTTGCATAAAGATTTCCATGATTTAATAAATGCGTAATTCCTATTAATTCTGGCTTATCTCGCTGATATGAAAATGTGGTGGTATCTTGTAATACAAGAACAGGAGATTTTGATTTAGAAAAACGTTCTTGTGTTGATTGGAAATGACCTTAAAGTATCTCTTTTTCATTAACACGATCATTTGATAAAAATCGATATGCTGCTTTGGTATTTGCCCAATCCTGGCAAGCAAAAGGAACCGTTTCTCCTATTCCATTCCATAGTTGAGCAAGTAAGCTTTTAAATCTTTTACCAAGACGTTTATCTTTAAATTTACAAGCTGCAGTTTCCTGATCAAGTCATTCCGAACTTAAATTCCTTTTTGACACTTTTCCCTACACCTTTTTAATTATAAGCAGTCGCTTATATATCAAAAATTGTGGGTAATTGAAAGCATCAGCAAACGCTTACTTACGTTTATAATATTAGGCATGTAATAAGAATATATTCATATATCATCTTGGTTTAGGGGTATTTATCAATTCATCTTTGTAGTAATTACTATCATGAGATTTTAAATAATCTGTTACTATTTGTCCTAACTCCTGAGGTATAAAGTCGAGTAAAATTTGAGATTCCAAAACAGAGAATTTGAAATGACATTCAGCAATTTTATTTCTAGCATCTTCAAAATATTGAATGAGTGGTGGATAAATAGAAAAATTTTTGCGGAATTCATCATATGTCTTTTTCATTTGTTCGTTAGTATTTTTGTTTTTTTCAATATCTTCTAACATTTCAATGACATGAGAAAAAATACCAAATTTTCGCTCAAATAAAGTTTTTATATATAAATAACCTATAAATTCATAATCATGACAAATAGGAACTCGACTATTAGTTTCATCATCAAATGCAGTTTTATTTTTATCAGTATAGAAAAATTTTGATTGTTCAGGGCAAAAAATTGGTTTGCCTACAGAATCAACTTTTTCTGGGTGATGCGCATTACCACGTCTATGTGAAAAAGCACCATCGTTACTTTGTACCACAAAGTGAAAATCGAAAGATTGATACGATGTTCTTTCTTGATTGAATTCTTTTTCTTTAGAAACTAACAATGCAATAAGATAATAACCATTTTTCCTTGAAGGTATTTCATTAGATTTATATTCAGCGCGAATCGAAAAATTTATATCTTTATTGAACCTGTTAAATTCATCGGTAACTTTTCTTAATATATCATTTACGACCAGCCACCGTGCATTATGGATTAGCTGATGTGATCTTAAAAGAAAGGCATTCTGTTTTAATGGATGCTTATGAGAAAAACCCAGTGCGTTTTAATCATAAAATACCAGCACTAAAAAAATTAAGGCCTGTTTATATTAACCCGCCAAAATCAAAATCAGATAAAAAATCTGAAAAATTGATTGACAGAAAAACGGAGGATATGGCTTAATTGCGGTTGTTAATTCACATCAAATTTTGTCTCAAAATCGCTGACACAGACCGACTATAGATGCAATTTGAATGGGATAAAGACAAAAATAAAGCTAACAAGAAATCATCCGAATCATCTCAATCAGAAAAGCTACACCGAGTGAAACAAAAAAATATGACGATTACAGAAAAAATGCAAAAAGAACTTAATACACTTAAACGCCGTAAGATAAATTTATCCGATAAAGAAGCTCACGAAATAACTGAATGGGATAAAGCAGAAATAGGGAAGTTTTATCGTCCCATTAAGGAACAAATCACTATTCGGATTGATGCTGATGTATTAGATTGGTTTAAGCATGCAGCGAATAAGTATCAAACATTAATCAATAAAGCATGCAGAGAATATATGGTTCACCATGGAAAAACACATAAAAGTGGAAAAAGAAAGCGCGCTTAACATTTCCAAAATTTAAATGTGAGACACATATTGGTATGCCAAAAAGAACAGATCATTTCGACGGAAAAAAATTTTTTGTACCTGATATTAAGGTTAAAAAAAATTGGTGGAAGGTGCTATATTGGAAATTTTTCGATAATAAGAAAAAAACCTGGCCTATTTTCCAGGGAAAAAATGCAATACCTTCTATAGCTGAACATGTTAATGCTAATCAGCTATCTACAACTTATATAAATCATGCAACACATTTAATTCAATTACATCAAATGAATATTCTCACGGATCCCGTTTTTTCATATCGCGTGAGTCCATTTAAACAAATAGGTCCAAAACGTTTTCGCTCTCCGGGTGTTCTTATTAAAGATTTACCCAGGATTGATGTTATTGTGATTAGTCATAATCATTATGATCATTTAGATTTAAGCTCTTTGCAAAAACTCTGGGAAATGCACAAAATGACTATCATTGTCCCCCTGGGTAATAAAAAAATAGTAGAAAAATCTAATGCAACAAAGATTATTGAATTAGATTGGTGGGAATCCATACAAATTACTCCAGAAAAAAAGATTACGTTAGTTCCAGCACAGCATTGGTCAGCGCGTTCATTATGGGATGCAAATAAAGCACTGTGGGGTGGTTTTGTAATTGAAGCAGATGATTTGAAAATTTATTTTTCCGGTGATACGGGTTATGGCAAACATTTCAAAGAAATTCATGAATATTTTGGAAAAATTGACGTTAGTATTTTACCTATTGGTGCATACGAACCACGTTGGTTTATGAAAGAACAACATATGAATCCAGAAGAAGCGGTATTAGCACACCTTGATCTCAAATCACATCTCAGCATTGCAAGTCATCATTTAACGTTTCAATTATCGGATGAAGGAGTAGATGAACCAGCCATAGAATTGAAAGAAAGCCTAAAAAAATGGGAAGTTTCTCCTCACCATTTTTTGATACCAGAAAATGGAGAAACGATTGAATTTAATTTGTAAAATTAAATAATAAATATAAATTATTTTAAATTTTACTACGAGTTTTTTTCAATTGATATTTCTCTCGACAATTTTTCATAATCTATACTTGTCATCAACCTCATATTGAAGCATTATTAGTGTCTTCTGTTCCGACTAAGCTCCAGTGAGTTTAAGTCGGATCATTGCAAACTTGTTTCATTGTTAAAACAATAAATCGTAATTTTACGAATTTGCTTTTACTAATAATAAAATGTGGCGAATTATAATCAGCCCTAAATTAAAAGGAATTTTTATGCCTATTGAAGACCAAACTCTAACATCTGAAGATTCTAAGCAAATCCCTAGATATATTATTGATTCATCCGGTCATATTCAAAAAAATCCAAATTATCAATCCAAATCGGGTCCTATGCCGTCAGCGCCTCCGCCATATAATCCTTATGGTGCGAAACAACTCACAACGGTTTCTAGTATTGAAGATCAAATTGCCATTTCGGAAACTACCCAATTAGGAGCGCCTTTGCAGTTTCAAACTGCGCTTAACACATTTCAGTCGCAACCCTATGTCGATGCTTTTGAAACCAAAAACCTCGATGGAGGCACGCTCGTAGATGGTTTGAGTAATGTATTTCAACGAAATGAAATACCTATTGGTTTGATATCTAAATTAACTGAATTTAAAGGAGCAAATTTCCATTACAAAGTAGATGATAGTGGATCGATGACCTATGATTCTGATTTATTAATCACTGATTTCTGCGACTACATGAAAAAGAAAGTGGGTTATACCAGTAAATTGTACGCATCTCGGTGGCAAGATGCAGAAGATCGATTACACAAATCTATAGAATTACTCGCTTATGTACCTACAGGCACTATTATTGTGAGTGTGTTCGATCGCGATTATCCAGGTAGACGAATCACATTAAGTCGAAGAGGAATAACGCCCGAAGAATTCATCGTGCAAGCGCATAACATGATTAGTGATTTCTTTAATGTACAGCCATCCGGCGATACACCCATTTATACCAACATAAAAAACATGTTTGATGAAGCCGACCGAACTCGAGGAAGTTCGGACCGCAAAACAAACCATTCTTTATTAACGGATGGCGAACCCAATGGAGGTCCTGCTGAAATTCGTAGAATTAAAGATTTGCTACTATCCCGAAATGCATCATTAAATCCTTTTACTTTCCTGGGTTGTTCCAATCGGCGTCAAGATTATGCTTGGATGCATGAAATTGAAGAAGTGGCTCCTTTTATTGCGGCTGTTCCTGATTTTAGGGATGAACAAATGGAGGTTTACAAAGATCAAGGACCCGCATTCCCCTATTCAAGAGGAATGTGGTTACTTTGTTGCTTGGCAGCAGCAATCAATCCCAATGATTTAGATGCGTTGGATCAGCATTGGCCATTTAGTAAGATCACTTTGGAAAACTTATTTGGTCGAGGACTCACAGAATCTGAATATTTATCCTATTTTGATAATCATCCGAATGCGCGACGTGTTTTCGGACCTGATTATAATCTCTTTTTGAAGCTTTCAGATTCAACTGCAATACCCAGCGTGCGTTTGTTTCAAAACACGCTTAAAGCTCGATTAAGTAGAGATATAGATGACGGCGATGATGATTCAGAGGACAGAGATGTTGCTATTGCAGAACAAGCAGTGCTGCAATCTCGCAGATCATCCGCTGCAATGTGGAATAATTCAAGCACTGGTACTAGGGCATATGATGGCTATCAATATCCACCTCCAGATAATTCTGCTTGTTGTATCATATTATAAAAATGAAGAGCTAGGCGGCACGTTAAAAAGGCCGCCTTTCTTGCTCAAGTTTTTCTTTTAACGATACCGGCCAGGGATTTTCTCCAGTAAATAACCAATGCCACAAAAATACTAAAAAATATTAACGCAAGAATACCTGACGTTACGCGTATGATATTTGCTTGATATAACTTTTTCTCTCCATTGCTTAATTCTAATTTTCCTTCGGCCAATTGCTGTTCCCCGGATTTAATTTTCTCTTCACCTGCAGCGACTTTATTATTACCTTGTGCAATAATTTGATTAGGTGCATTTAATAAAACTCCGCCTACTGGAACCTTATTAGCAACACCCATAAAAGGAACTGATTGTAAAAAACCATTGGCTCTTTTTAGTTTTGACAATTTTCTTTTTCCATTGGCAAGTTTATTTTTTCCTGCCGCAAGCATTTTTTCACCGTCTTCAATTTGCTTTTTTCCTTCCGCGATTTTTATATTACCTTCAAGAATTTTTTCGGAAAGATATAAATAGGTGCCTAATGAAGCGAGGGTGATTAATAAAAAAAATAACAAAACAAATATCTTTTTCATTGTGAAACTCCGTTTTCTGAAGCCAAGAGAAAAGTCATTTCTTCAAAAGATTTTATTTACTCTATAATGTGTATTTTACTCTATTTTAGAAACGGCTGCTTTTTTGGACAATTTGTGACCATAAGGTCACATATCTAAAACTATTATTAAAGTTATTTATTTTGCATTAAAAGAATCGTACTATTCGTAAAACATTTAAAAAACAACAGAAATATGATTTCCGTAAGGTGAGTTATGAAATATCAAGTGACATATACAAATACACCATTGCAAAAAGATATTGAGATCTTAGGAGAAGGTATTTCACGCAATGCGAAGGAGAAGCGTAATCTTGATCCTGTGTCTCCTTTTGCTTTTTTCATCCATGATGAAAATAATGAAATTAAAGGTGGATGTAATGGCAATATTGGGTACGATTGGCTTTACGTGGATCAGTTATGGGTGGATAAATCCTTGCGCGGTCAAGGATACGGTACGGCGCTTATGCAATCAGCGCTAAATCTTGCATTAGAAAAAAATTGCTTGCATGCCGCTGTGAATACTGGCGATTGGGAAGCACTCGATTTTTATAAAAAATTAGGTTTTCGCGTTGAATTAAAAAGAGAGGGGTTTGCAAACAATTCTATATTTTATTTTTTAAGAAAAGATCTCAGCATTAAAGATAAAAAGATAGACGTGATTCATCATGACCGCGAGGAATTTTACATAAAAGAAAGTTCATCTAGTGATAATGAATATATTCAAAATTCGCTAAGAGATTTTAATAATACGAAAGTACCCTTCACTCAAGAAAATACTTTAATATTTATTTGTTATCATATTAGAGATAAAAATCATAATATTATTGCTGGAATAAAATCAGTTTTGTATGGTTGGGGCTGTCTATTCATAGATATTTTGTGGGTACAGGACATACATAGAGGAAAAAGATTTGGTTCTACGCTTATTAATAAAGTTGAATTAGAAGCAAAAAAATTAGGTTGTCATTTAATCCACCTTGATACATTGGATTTTCAAGCAAAAGATTTTTATTTAAAACAAGGGTATGAAATATTTGGTGTGTTAGATGATTGTCCAAAAGACCATAAAAGATTTTATTTAAAAAAGGCTTTTTAAATTCGTCAGAAGAAGAATTAATATGAATATTCACTCAGCTAATCAATCTTTAGAATGGGCAATTAATTATTTAACTGCTAATGAAATATCTATTCTAAATAAAAAAATAATAGCTCAAACTTCTTATTCCCATGTTTATCAAATTGAGACAAGTGAAGGAATTTTTTATTTAAAGCAAGTACCAAAAATGTTTTGTATAGAGCCAAAAATGCTTACTTTTCTTCAAGGTCAGGGTTGCCAAAATATCCCTATTGTTATTGCTCAAAATAATGAATTACATTGCTTTTTAATGATTTTTTGCGGTGACATTTCTTTGCGTCATCTTTTCAAAAAACAAATAAATTTCGATATGCTGAAGCGTGGAATTGCCAATTATACTAAAATTCAGCGTTCTGTAGAAAATCAAACTGAGCAATTGCTTAAGATGGGCGTTCTTGACTGGCGGCTTAACCAATTTGCCTCACTCTATTCACAACTTCTTCAACAAGAACAATTGCTCATTGAGGATGGTTTAACAAAATTAGAAATTGATAAATTACGTGAATTGTACCCAGAATGCATGAAGTTATGCTCTGATTTATCGGAATATAGAATGCCTGAGACAATAAATCATTGTGATTTTCATGAAAATAATATGATTATCGATCACAAAACTGGAGAGATCAATATTATTGATTGGGGAGAAGTTGTGCTCAGTCATCCTTTTTTATCACTAAATGGATGTCTGTGGAATATTACCTATTTCAATGAAGTGAATCAGATCGATCTTGATAATGTAAAGTCACAATGTATCAAGCCTTGGCTTGATCTCTATGAAATCCATGATTTGCATACTCAATTGAATTTAGCAAATCAACTTAATGGAATTTTTGCGGCATTAACCTATGAACAAGTATATCGTGCAACTAAAGATAACTTTACATCTGCTGAACAAGAAAAAAGAGGATCAATTGCAGGTTGTTTAAGAACTTTTTCTAATAATTTTAATTTAAAATAAATCCATGAAGAGGCAACCAGGTCATGAATGAATTAATAGAAAAAGCAAAAAAATTCGCAATAGCAGCGCACGATAGTATCAATCATAAAAGAAAATATACGGCGGAGCCATATCATATTCATCCAGAGCGAGTTGCAAAATTATTGACAGCGGTTACCAATGATCCTGAAATCATTGCTGCGGCATGGTTGCACGATGTATTGGAAGATGTTGCGCCGCATAATGCTTCTTTTAATGATAAGGCAATTCTCGATGATTTTGGTCCGAAAGTTTTACAGTTAGTTTTGGAAGTAACAAATGTCACGACGCTTGCAGATGGAAATCGCGCAAAAAGAAAATCGATTGAAAGAGAGCGTTTAGCAACCATATCCACGGAAGGAAAATTAATAAAATTAGCCGATTTAATTGATAACATCATTGATATTTCAAGGAATGATCCAAACTTTGCGAGAATCTTTAAGAAAGAAGCGCTTTTAGATTTGCCATATTTGCAAATTGATAATAACCCTTTATATGAGCAATTAAGCATATTACTGAAAAGTTAAGATTAAAAAATGTTGCAAAAACAAATG
>Ga0207079_1160_pt1 | contig 9759 bp, 7 predicted proteins | sample Alteio_BWMinHeat_61_FD_153525 | JGI IMG/M metagenome (GOLD analysis project Ga0207079, IMG submission 153525) | Enriched cells from forest soil in Barre Woods Harvard Forest LTER site, Petersham, Massachusetts, United States -... | ecosystem: Environmental > Terrestrial > Soil > Temperate forest >...
TATCGGGGAATGTTTTCTATCCATTGTCAGGGATACACCCGCAAAGGCTGCTAAAATTACCAACGCAACTGAACTCTCCGTAAATACCTATAAACCCAATGGGGCAATACCCGTTGGCAAAGCAGCCCTGCTGCATGCTGCAGTTGATCACTTCCGGCGGGGCCTCACATTTAGTAAGGAACTGCATAACATATATATAATGCAGGGTATTGATGATGATCTTACGGAAGCCTATAAACTAATGGGGGATTATAAAAAAGCTTTGGAATATGCCGATAGCAGCCGGTCGCTGAAAGACTCCATTTTCTCCAAACAAAACAGCGATCAGATATCGAAGATGGAAAACGACCACAAACAATTTACGGATAGTTTAAAAGCCGCGGGCGTGAAAAAACTAGCCGATATAAAGGCGCAGCACCAGCGAAACGTTATGTATACAGGGGCCGCGGGCTTTGCTATATTGCTGGTTTTTACTTTTTTTCTTAGCAGGAATAATAAGCTGCTGGTACGGGAAAAAAGCTTACTCACCAAAGAAAAACAAACCAGTGAGCAACTGCGGCAACGGAGCGATGACCTGCTGCTCAATATATTGCCGGAAGAGGTTGCCAACCAACTGAAGGACACCGGCGAGGCAGCGACGAAGCAATATGACGATGTAACGGTGCTGTTTACAGATTTTGTGAATTTCACACAGGCCGGGGAGCGCATGAATCCACAAATGCTGATACAGGAACTGCACACCTGCTTCAAAACATTTGATGACATTACGGGTAAGTACAACATAGAAAAGATAAAAACAATTGGCGATGCCTACCTTGCCGTAAGTGGCCTCCCTGCTGCAGACCCTAAACATGCTGAAAATATTGTAAGGGCTGCAATGGAGATGAACCAATTTATGCAGGAAAGACTGGCTCAACTGGGCGATAAGACTTTCCAGGTGCGGATAGGCATTCATAGTGGAAGTGTTGTAGCAGGCATTGTAGGGGTGAAGAAGTTTGCCTACGACATCTGGGGTGATACCGTGAATACAGCAGCCAGGATGGAACAGAATAGTGAAGCAGGTAAGATAAACATCTCGCAGACTACCTACGACCTCGTAAAGGATAAGATCAGCTGCATCTACCGTGGTGAAATAGATGCGAAGGGTAAGGGGCAATTGAAGATGTACTATGTATCATAAAATGGCTCAATAGCGCAATGGCTCAATGGCTCAATCAAAATAAAACCTGCCTGACGGTGGTGCAGAGTGGTGCATAGTGGTGCGTGGTGGTGCATAGTGGTGCAACTGTAGCAGGGTGTAGCTTTTACTTTTAAAACCATTACCCCCTGTTGCACGCTGTTGCAACTGTTGCACTACCCCCTTACTGCAACGGTGCAACACCTGCAACAACTACTACATCATTATAAATATTATAATTAATACAATAATATTATATATATAATTATATTTTCATCAATTAATTAAGCTATTACCAGTCTTAATGCTGGAACTACTAGTGTTGCACTGTTGCAACATACCGGACAAGCAACACGTGCAACACCCCTGCAACAAACCTATATCAATAACTAATCATTAAGGATTTACCGTTGTTTAACGGTATTTATTTTCGAGATAAGGGGGCATATTTGTATTTATTAAGGTTCGGTTCCTTGAATGCAGTCGGATACGGAGTTTTATTTTTTACTTCCGGATGCCCTTTGGAACATCCAGAAGAACGAATATTTAATATGCTTCGTCCCTTGCCTGGAGCGGATCATTTTTATAATTATCTTGTATTGATTTTTGTCATCATATTTTTTCTGTCTTTAAATTTTTTAAAATGTTTTCTTCCAATCAAACAAAATGGGTAGCTATTATTGGAGCGATATTGTTCGGGATATTTTTGACCATGAAAATTTCCTGGTTTGATGCGCTCAATCTGAAGATTAAAGACAAAGCCACATCATGGGATGATAACAATGCAGAGTCAATACGGGAGAATGTAGAAAGACTATCAATAGAATGGAACAAGCTTGAAAAGGAAAAGGATATTGTAAGCCGTTATAAAAAATATCTTGTCACGAGAATGTTGGCCAATCGTATGTTCTTGGCAACTGCAAATAATAGTAATCTCAAGACTTCACTTATATGCTATAGCTTTCAGCCGTTCACAAATGCAAACTTCTATTCTATTTTGACTACCGAGGAAGGCAATGAATACAACGAAAACAAAAAAAGGTTTGAGATAATGGACGAATGGGATAAAAACCTACAGGCATATGCTACTTATTATTACAGTATAGTCAATGGCTATGTCGATTTTAATAAATCGGATCCCAATAATAGTAACAATACAGATACCATAACCTATATCACCAACAACTCAATTGATCTCAAAAATATCACTCAGGATAAACAAATTACATCGACATTGGTCCGGCAATTGGATACTCTGAATACGTATTTAAGAGCTGACACAGCTATTATTGGCGACAGGCTAAAAGCTATTGACATTGCATGCAATGCCAATGTTAAAAAATCTGAAGATTATAAACTAAGATACAACACAGCCAGTTTGAATATTAATAAGGATGCCATTTGGGTAGGGTTGCCCTTGTTTATTCTTGCCACTATAGCTCTTTACTATATTGGGAATCGCAAAAAAGGCGATGAAAATGGCGGTAACTCGGTCCAGACAATCACAATATTGCTTTTTATATTAAGCAGCATTATTCTTGGTTTAGCGAATGTACTGAAAGATGGAACCTTGTCTACACTATTTGGTGCACTAATAGGCTATGTACTAGGGGATAAGAAAAATAATTCTGAATCTCAGTCTTCAGTTCCTAAGTCACAGGCAATTGACCAAGACAAGAAAAATGATGGGAAAGCAGACGAGCCGGCTAAAGGCGGGTAGCACCCAGAAGCTGATAAGTTAACACCTGCTTTTGCTCATCGGTCATGCGGCAAGTTCTCCTTTGCAGGCGTTCTTCAGGCTGACCGAGAATAGTTTTTTGATTTTATGTTGAGTTGCTACTATTAGTTCGGAGCGTCTGTTTTAATGGTAATGAGGGGCGCAACCAGCGATTAATAGCTTAATTGACACTTTGCTTTCCATATTTGCCTGATATTATGTGTTAAACAGATCAATTTCCATTCTGCATCTGCTTTTTTAAGCGTTCGCACACTTAGTATAGTATACTTTAAGTTGTGCTTTAGGTGTCCGAAGATGGGTTCTATAATTTGCTGTCTTAGCTTGTACAATTTTTTGCCTGCTGGACTGTCTAATAGTTGTCGTATTGTTTGGCGTAATGGCATTCTGTTTTCTACATGTATTTGCCGGAAGTTTCCTTTAGTACATTGTTCTTTCTGATTGCAGACATTACATGCTGTGCACTGGTATATTTTTCCTTTCTGTTTATTGCGTTTATTTTGGAATTTGCGCAAAAGAGGCAATGGCTTTCCTTCAGGACAATTAAAAATATCTTGCTCCTGGTCATATTTAAAATGGGTCCTGTGGTAGGGATCTGTAGCGGCTTTATGAGTTTCTATTTGTTTTTCCTGATCAGGTATCAATATGACTTTATTAAGTTGGTGTAACTGCTGATAGTTTTCATAAGATGCGTACCCACTGTCTGCCAGTATAGTTTCACATTGCTTTTCCGTATTAGCTTGTGCCTGTGTAATAATTTCTATCAGTTGCTCTCTATCGCTGGCGGCATTGCTGGCATAAGCACTTACAATAATACCATCTGTAGTGCAGGATGTCTGACAATTATAATTAGTTTGAAATCTATCACTGCCTTTCATAACTTTTGCATCTGGGTCAGTAAAATTCTGCTTTTCCTCCTCTTTGAGTTGAGTAATGACCTCTTTGATCCGCTTTGCAAGTTTTGATTTGGTATTTATTTCGTCCGGCAGTTCATCACCTCTTTTATCCCCGTATTTTTCCTCTTCCTCTTTATCTGCACCGTCTGCCTGGTTAAGTATTTCCTTTGTTTGACTTTCTATAGATGATAACCATTGCTCATATTGCTCTTTGGTCTTTGTACGGCGGTGACTTGCATTGGCTCGCAGTTTGGTAGAGTCTATAACCAAAGTGCCCATCTTTATCATCTGCATTGCCGAACATAGTTTTACCACTTCTATAAAAAGCTTCTCTACCTGACCTATATTGTCTTTTCTGAAATCATTGATTGTTCTGAAATCCGGCCTGTACATACAAGCCAGATACATGAAGGCTACATCGCCCTCGCATGCTGCAGCTATCTTTCTACCTGAGCGCATACCAATACAATAACCATAGAACAGCAGTTTTAATAATAGTTTGGGATGATAGCTCTTTTGGCCTAATGAGCTATACCGGTTTTCCATCTCTGCTGTATCCAGATTGTCGACAACTTCATTGACAACCCGGGCAAGATGATCTTCTTTAATAAACTCTTCAACTGACGGAGGCAAAAGGAAACTTTGGGCTCTATTAACCGGTTTGAATTTATCCATACCGTAAAAATAAATGATTTACTATTCTCGGTCAGCCTGTTCCTCACCTACAACCTCGTGTTGGTGACTCACGAAATTCCCTTCTGTTGCAACTGTTGCACCCAATAAGGCAAGCAACACCTGCAACACCCTGCAACACTATGCAGAAGGCTTAACGGTATTCTGAGCTTTTTTTTGTCTGAAATAAGATACAATCTCTTCTTTTGTCATCTTTGACAGCGTCTCGCTTAATCTTTGGCGTTGCTCACGCATATACTTTACAGCGTCGAATTTCTTATCAGTCTTTGTCTTCATAAATCATTAAATCCCTTGGTGAACGTATTTCTAATTGCTTATACCCTTTCTGATATTTACGGAATTATAGCCCATTATCCTGATAATATTGACAATATTTTTAAAATTCCAGCTTACCAGAAAATCTGCATGATTAATTGTTGCCAGCGCAATATGCAGGCAATCGGTAAAACTCGTTTGGCCAACTACTTTTTCAGCAATATATTCCATTGCAAGGTCAACTGCTTCATCCGAAGGTTCTAGATATTCAGTAAATGCTGCTTTAAGATGCAGCACCAATTCCTTTACTTCTTTTGGCGCATTTTCAAGTTCATCCTGTGTAACCGTTGAAAAAAGAAGTATATAATTATTATTTTTTATTCTTTCAAATAACGGCTTTGTGAACTCTTCAAATTCATCATCGTAATAGCCCCCGAAAACGGAAGTATCTAAATAAATTCTTTGTTTCACGAAATAAAGTTACAAAAAAAGCCTCACATTCGAAAAGAGATAAAATGAGCCGTATCACCCTCACCAAAATAATTTCGCCGTTGCAGCTGTTCCTTACCTTCAACCTCGCGCCAGTGCCTCACGAAATTCCCTTCTGTTGCACCCGTTGCACTGTTGCACCCTGCAACACCTGCAACACCCTGCAACACCAAAAAAACCCCACCCACATATAATTTTACCCCACCTATCAGCAGACAAGTTTTAACTTCGCCCCACAATTCATGAAGAAAGCGCTGATACAAATGCACCTCGCCGTATTGCTGTGGGGATTTACGGGGGTATTGGGCAGGGCCATATCGCTGGATGCGCCTGTGCTGGTGTGGTACCGTATGCTGATGACGGCTGTGTTCATGGCTGGCATACTGTTTTACCGCAAGCAGTGGGTGCCGGTGAGCCGCCGCGATATGGGGCAACTGGCGCTGGTGGGGCTGCTGATGGGGCTGCACTGGGTGGGGTTTTACGGGGCTATTAAGTTTGCCAATGTTTCTATAGCGCTGGTGTGCCTGTCTACCGCCAGTATCTTCACGTCGCTGCTGGACCCGCTGGTGAATAAAGGCGGGCATGACCTGCGGGAGATATTGCTGGGGCTGCTGGCTATTGTGGGGGTATACCTGATCTACAGGTTCCAGCAGTTTTATGGCTTGGGTATTGTGTTTGGGGTTATTGCTGCTATACTGAGCTCGGTGTTTACAGTGCTGAATAAACGCATAGCCCACAAGTACCCGGCACGGACCATGGTGTTCTACGAGATGAGTACAGGCTGGGTGTTCATATCGCTGCTGCTGCCGCTGCAGTTTTACTTTATGCGGGGGACAAAGTTTTTCCCGAATTCGCCAAGCCTCTTTGGCGCTGACTGGCTGCATAACGACTGGCTGTGGCTGGTGCTGCTGAGCCTGTGCTGCACGGTATGGTCGCAATCGCTGGCGCTGAATGCGCTGAAGCGGCTCACATCGTTCACGGTGACGCTGTCTGTGAACCTGGAACCGGTGTATGGCATATTGCTGGCGTTCCTGTTTTATAACGAGAACAGGGAGATCATTTTTCAGAAAGGGACGAATGAGCTGAACTGGGGTTTCCTGATAGGTATGGGGCTGATACTGTTATCGGTGGTATTGCAGATGCTGCGGTTGTTGCGGCCGGGATTAGCGAGAGCGGGGTTTGTAAGGGAGAAGGGCGGGATAGAATAATGGTTAATAGTTAATGGTCGATAGTAAATAGTACTCTCCCAAAGCTTAAAGGGCAACGTGATTATATTAAGAAAATGATCCTGAAGGGATCGGACGTTTATAGTAAAAATATAGAACAGGCCGATGCTGAAGGCATCGAACTACTAAATGCGAGCAGTATGATACCTTCGGCATCAAAACATATTTTCCATTCATTGCTATAAACGTTCAATGCCTTCAGCATTTATTTATACAATATTGAACGCATAATTCAGTTATAGTAATATTCATTGACGCCCTTTATACGTAAAGGGTTTTTTATCTACATTAGCGCTATGAAGCAGTTTGTTATCGTTATTGCCCTGTTCTTTTCTTGTGCGGCTATTGCCCAGCCCAAGTGGCAGCAGCATGTGGATACTAAAATATATGTGCAACTGGATGATAAAAAGCATATGCTCTATGCTTATGAAGAAATGGTATATACCAATAACTCGCCGGACACGCTGAAGTACCTATATATACACCTGTGGCCCAATGCTTATAAAAATGACCATACGCCTTTTGAACGGCAACTGGATAAGAACGGCAACACTTCTTTTTATTACTCCAAAACAAAGGATAAGGGTTATATAGACAGCCTGCAATTCACCATCGATGGGCAGGCGGCAGACCATTACAGTTCTGATAATGCACCCGATATAGCGCGTATAGACCTGCAGCACCCATTGCTACCTGGAAAAAGTATTACTATCACTACACCATTTAAGGTGAAGATACCAAGGGTGTTTTCGAGGATGGGGCATACGGGGCAGGCCTATTATATTTCGCAATGGTTCCCGAAGCCGGCGGTGTATGACGAGAAAGGATGGCACCCCATTTCTTACCTGGACCAGGGAGAATTTTTCAGCGAGTATGGATCGTATGATGTGAGCATAACGCTACCTGCAAATTATGTGGTGATGGCAACAGGCAACTGCACAAACGAAAAAGAAAACGACTGGATGGACGAATTAGCTAAAAAACCACTACCCACAATAAAATACAAAGGAAAAAAAGCACACAGCGACACTACACCACCCAGTGCCGGCGAAATGAAAACGATCCATTTTCATGAGGACAACATTCACGATTTTGCATGGTTTGCCGACAAGCGCTGGCTGGTACGCAAGGATACGGTTATCTCTCCCGGTAACGGACAGTTAGTAACCACATGGGCTGCATTTATGCCGTCGTACTGGCAGACGTGGCAGAAAACAACTGACTACCTGAAAGAAACAGTAAAGCATTATGGCAAATGGGTAGGGCCTTACCAATACAAAACCATAAAAGCAGTGCTGGGTGATATGAAAGCGGGAGGGGGCATGGAGTACCCAACAGTGACGGTGATAGACAAGAGCGCCAATTCTGGATTAAGAACGGTGATCGTGCATGAGGCAGGGCATAATTGGTTTTATGGCATGCTGGGCAGCAATGAGCGCGACCATGCGTGGATGGACGAAGGCATCAATACCTTTTATGAAAAGAAAACCGACCGCGACCTGGACCATGATTCATCAACCGCCAGGAAAAAAGGGCTGAATGAAACGCTATTGTTATTTGAACGGGAGACTATACATGACGACCAAGCCATAGACCAGACCTCTGAAAATTTTGAAAAGACGAATTACGGGCTGGATATTTATTATAAAACCGCGCTATCGCTCAGGTGGCTGGAAGAATATATGGGTGAAGCAGATTTTGAAGCGGGGATGCATGATTACTACAACACCTGGCATTTTCACCATCCTTATCCGGAAGACCTGAAGGTTTGTATGCAGCGGCATACTTCAAAATCTATTGATTGGTTTTTTGATAATATACTGAAAACTGATAAGAAAGTAGACTTTACTATAACTAAAGCAAAGGCGAAAGGTGATATGACCGAGGTTACTGTACGTAATAATACGGGTGTTGCATCACCGGCGTTTGTTAACGCATACGACAAAGACAGTATTGCAACAAGCGGATGGACGCAGCCCTTTACAGGCACTACAACGCTTTCGCTCGAAGGCACTGAATGGAACAAGCTTGAAATTGATGATGTAATACCTGACGCGAAATCTACTAATGATGTGTACCGGAGGAGGGCTTTGTTCCACCACTTCGGGTTAAAGGTGAAGCCATTCTTTGGGCTTAACGAATCAGAGAAAGACAAAATATTCATTTCCCCTGCGGTAGGTTACAACCAGTATGACGGAATAATGGCGGGACTGTTGCTACACAACCTTACGATACCGGAGAACCGCTTCCGGTTTATACTGGCACCATTGTATTCATTTGAAACACAGTCTTTGGTTGGAGCAGGTTCTATAGGTTATGTGTGGTACCCGGAAAATATCTTTAAAGAGATATTGCTGCAGGTGGATGGCAAAACGTTCCATTATAATGAAGCATTCAATGCCGGTTCTAATGTCAACGAACACCTGTATGCGGGCTACACAAAAGTAGCACCATCCATAAATTTTACCTTCAATGAGCATGATGCTACCAGCCCAGTGACACGTACTTTGACATTAAAAGTATACTATATTGATGAAGATTATTTTATAACCAACACACCGGTTGGTATAACTACCGTTGAAACATTTTTGACAAAAAAACATAATAATTACGGGCTGTTAAAATATACGCACCGGAATAAGCGTACCTACAACCCATTCACCTATAACCTCGAAGGCCAGCTAGGGGCTGACTTTGCCAAGATAAGCGCAATTGGCAATTTCCGTATCGATTATAATACCAGGAAAAAAGCGTTGTACGTAAGGGCGTTCTTAGGGAAGTTCTTTGCTATTACCAATACCACCGACGTTATATCGAGGTATGGACTTAATGCAACCTACTCAGGCCTGGACGATTATCTGTATGACGGCACTTACATAGCACGCAGCGCACAAAATAAAATAGCGTCGCAGCAGATCTCTATGCAGGAAGGCGGTTTTAAAGTACCTGTGTTTAACAATGCAGGGACCAGCGATAACTGGATGGCAACCATAAATCTTAAAACAGACCTCCCCAAAATAAAATTACCCGTACGCCTGTTCTTTGACGCCGGCCTTATACCGAATGCAAATCCCAGCTTCACACATGCCAGCAGTACTACCCTGCTTTACGATGGCGGCGTGGAGATACACATCATCGATAATATAGTCAGCCTGTACATACCTATTATTATGAGCAGTGATTTCCAGAACTACCTGACCGGTGCTTATGGCAATAAAAATGTTTTCTCCCGGAGCATATCCTTCACCTTGCAGTTCCAGAATATCAACTGGCTTAAAGCGCCATCAG
>Ga0207079_1161_pt1 | contig 9746 bp, 9 predicted proteins | sample Alteio_BWMinHeat_61_FD_153525 | JGI IMG/M metagenome (GOLD analysis project Ga0207079, IMG submission 153525) | Enriched cells from forest soil in Barre Woods Harvard Forest LTER site, Petersham, Massachusetts, United States -... | ecosystem: Environmental > Terrestrial > Soil > Temperate forest >...
GGTGCTTCCGTCGGTCGAACCATCGTCGATGAAAATGATTTCGTAAGCTTTTTCTTTGAGATGTTGGCAAATATCCTGATAGAGGGGCTGGAGGTTTTCCCGTTCATTAAAAACGGGGATAACAAGACTCACGAGGTTTTGATTCATGATGCGAAGGGATTATACCAAATTCAGGTTTTCGGCCCGGTAATCCAAAGAGGTTCGGTCAAATATTCCGCGTAGTGCGACATGTTTGAATTGAGTTCTTTTTCATGGCCGATGCGGCGCTCAAGTGATTTGAGAGAATTCCCGAGACGGATGGCTTCGGATCTGTTCTTCAGCATTACCTCGCAGAGCACCAAACCGCTCCATGCCCGCAGAGCGTTGGGTTCGAGCTTGACGCACCGGATAAATGACCCCGCAGATATCCCAAAACTCCTACAAAAGATCGCCGAAGGATACGATGTCGCTTCCGGTTGGAGGAAAAAGCGCGAAGATCCTTTTTGGTCCCGCCGGTTTCCGTCCATTTTGGCGAACTCTATCATCTCATCTGTGACAGGCGTACATCTGCATGATTTTGGATGTACCTTGAAGGCCTACAGGCGGTCTTCCCTTGAAAAGATCCGGCTTTACGGCGAGATGCACCGTTTTCTTCCCGCCTGGTGTGCTTGGAGGGGGGCCAAGATCACGGAGGTCGAAGTTCACCATCTTCCCCGGACAAAAGGACGATCCAAATACGGCTTGGGAAGAACATTTAAGGTTGTTCTCGACCTTTTGACCACAAAATTCATTAGCGGATATCTGACCAAACCTAGTTATTTCTTTGGAGGCCTCGGCCTCTTATTCTATTTAACGGGTGCTTTGAGCGGCGGAGTTGCGTTCTATGACAAACTAGGGCCTGATCGCTGGCCGGCACTCAGGATACCGCTGCTTCTATTGGCGGGGTTCCTCGGCGTGGTGGGAACATTCCTTCTTTTGATGGGCCTTATCGCCGAGTTGATCGTACGTCTCTACTACGAAATCAGTCGAGAAAAACCTTATCAGATCAAACGAACCCTGTCCCTGCCAGGAGAACCTGATTAAACTCGATTGGCGTAGCTTTTTGGGCCTGGGCGTGAGCGCATTGGGCCTCTTTTTTGCATTCCGGGGAATCGAAGTTAAACCGGTGCTACAAGGAATGTGGCACGCGGATATGCTTCTTGTCTTAGTCGCAGCCATCATTTACGGCCTGGCTTTCGTCTTCCGCAGCATTCGCTGGAAACAATTGCTGAAGCCCATGGGCGTTCTTTCGCTCATTCGCACGTTTTGGGCTCTCATGTTTGGTTTCTTCCTCAACGAAGTTCTTCCTTTCCGGGCGGGGGAATTCGCCAGAGCGTTTTTAGTGGCCCGTTGGTTAGATATCCCGACAGCCACTACATTCGGCACCATTGTTTCTGAGCGGATGGGAGATATCTTCTCTCTTTTTCTCCTCTGTATTCTTGTGTCCCTCAAGCTTCCCGGCGCCAAGTTCCCGATCAAGTCTCTTGCGCTGGCGCTCCTCATTGGGGCCTGTGTGATGGGAGCTCTTATCCGGTGGAAAGACGTCCTCCGCAGCAAACAAACAAATTCCATCTGGCTTAAAAAAACGCTCGGAACCATGGATCGTCTCATCCAAGGGTTCCAATTTATCGGCAGCGCACGGCAAACTATACAGCTTATTCTCAGCTCAATCGCCGTCTGGTGTTTTGACGGGCTTGCCGTCCATGTCTTGGCCAAATCCTACGGGATTGGGCTCTCCACCGTGGGGACGGGGGCTCTGATGGTCGGCATCGCTTTAGGGGTCATGGTGCCTGCGGCCCCAGGATACATCGGCACCTACGAGTATTTTGGAGAAAAAACACTCAAACTGATCGGGATTCCTCCACAAACTGCCCTGACCTTTGTTATCTCACTCCATCTTTTTCAAATGATCATGATTGCGGCTTTCGGGGTTCCGACCCTAGCGCGCTACGGAATTCCGAAAAAATCAGACCCCAAGGCCTCCTTCGACACATCGATCAACCATTAGCCACGGGTCGCATGGTTCGCATCCTCTTTCTGATCACCTCAAGTGACTTTGGCGGCGCTGAAACCCTCCTCTTCCAACAAGTCATCTCATTAAATAAAAACGAGTACGAACCTCTCGTCTGTTCCCTCAAAACCCGGGGATCGATCGCCAAAAAACTCGAATCTCTCGGAGTTAAAACAACAAGCATTGATTTGGATCTCCGCCGGGACTGGATCCGACCTTGGCGCGTCCTGAAAACTCTGCGTCAATTACATCAGTTGATCGATTCTTTTCGGCCGGATGTGATTCATGCGTCCCTTTTTCAAGCCGATGTGATCGGGAGCCTGTTAGGATATCTTTCTAGAGTTCCCGTACGAATCGCCACCGTTCATATGGTCCTCAAAAAAAGAATAGTCGAGCTCGTCATTGAAAGGTTGTGCTCTCCCTTCATCGACTGTTATTTGGCGGTCTCCAAAGATATTCGCCGCTTTTACAAATCTCGGCTGTTTTTGCCCGCTCACAAAATTGAAACGATCTCTAATGCGGTGGATGAAGAAGAACTAGAAAGAAAGGCCGCCCAAAAGCCTCCTGCGTTCCAAAACTTTAAACCTCGCTATCTCGTCGCGGTCGGCAGACTGGATCCACAAAAAGATATGAAGACTCTCCTCGACGCGTTCCAAAGAATTTCCCAACGGTTTGATGACACGGGTCTTGTCCTCGTCGGCGACGGACCCGAAAGAGAGGAACTTGAGCAAATAGTCGAACAATGGAAGCTGACAAACAGCGTCCGATTTGCCGGCTTTCAGGAAAACCCCATGTCGTTCATCGCCGCGAGCCAGGCGCTTGTTCTCTCCTCGCAAGAAGAGGGCCTGCCGCTCGTTATTCTGGAAGCCATGGCTCTCGGAAAACCCGTCATCTCTACGATCGTGGGAGCGGTGCCGGAGATCGTTGACAATGAGCAATCGGGTCTTTTGGTCCCTTCGCGAGATCCGGCGGCGCTTGCGCAAGCGATTGAAAGGGTGCTGAGTGATAATACCTTAGCCGCCCAGATGGGAGCCGCAGGGCGGCTGATCGTTCGAAAGAAGTATTCGATCAAAACCATGAGAGAAAAACTCGATCGTCTCTACAAAACTCTTCTCGAAAAAGCGAAAAAATAGAGGAGGGCCGCGGCCAACGCTGGGGTATTGCGCAATCGTTTTATATGATTAAACGGAATGAATAACACAGACATTGTGCTCTATGGTCTTTGCTGGGCGGCCGCCCTGATCTTGGCGCTCATTCTCACGCCGGCGGCCCGGACAGCGGCCATTTCTCTTGGGATTTTGGACCGGCCCGATCAAAAGCTGAAAACGCATCAGGAGGCAGTGCCTTATCTGGGAGGGATCGCGATTTTCATTGCTTTCATCTTTTCTCTGTCCTGGATCCGTATCTTGACGCATTTCCCAACGGGAACTTTGAAATCGATCCGGGGGATTTTCCTGGGGGCCAACCTGGTGGCCCTGATCGGCCTCATGGACGATTCGCGAAAGGGGGGACTTCACTTTAAAACCAAATTCCTGCTTCAGACTCTGACGGCGCTCGTTCTGATCGTATTCGATGTCCGCATTAAGTTTGCCCATCCTATTTGGCTGGCAGATATCCTGACAATTATTTGGGTCATTGGAATCACCAACGCCTTAAACCTGCTGGACATCATGGACGGCCTGGCGGCGGGCGTCGCGGCGATCGCGAGCCTTGCCTTTCTGTTCATCTCGCTCCCGAGCGAAGAAATTTACGTCAACTTTACCGCGGCGGCTCTCGCGGGCGCCTGCATGGGCTTTCTACCGTACAATCTCTCAAAAAAGCAGAGAATTTTCATGGGAGACACCGGAAGCCTTGTTCTCGGCTATGTCCTCGCAGCACTTTCCATGGGGACCTCTTACACAAAAATCAACAGCATCGGATTACTGTCGCCTTTTCTAATCCTTGCTTTACCGATCTACGACACTCTACTTGTCAGCTGGCTCAGGCTTAAGAAAGGACAATCCCCATTTATCGGGTCAAAAGACCATTTCGCCCTCAGACTCAAAGCCCTGGGATGGAGCCTTCCCAAGATCTTGGGGTTTTGTTACGCCGGAGCTTTCGCCGCCGCCGTCGGAGCCTATCTGATGACTCAATGGTCAAATGAAAAATCGGTCCTCGTGTTGGCTTTTTTCCTTGGCTTGGCGCTCCTTTTCTCATGGCGGATATCGAAAGTCAGCATGTGAAAACGCTTGTCCTTGGAGGAGGTCTCGCCGGCCTCTCGACAGCCTTCCACATCAAAGGGCCAGTCACATTGATTGAGAAATCCCCTGTTGTTGGGGGGACCGCTCGCTCTTTCCAAATGAAGGGGTTCACCTTCGACTACACGGGCCACCTTCTTCACCTCCATAATCCCTACACAAAACAGCTGATCCAGAAACTCCTCAGAGGCAACCTCATGCTCTGTCAAAGAAAAGCTTGGATCTATTCACACAACACTTATACGCGGTACCCTTTCCAAGCCAATACGTGGGGTCTCCCTCATGAAATTATTCGGGATTGCGTGCTTGGATTTCTTGAAAAGCCTCCGGCCGCCTCTTCATCTTCCCGGCCGGTGGACTATTCGCGCGTCCCCTTTGATGTTTGGTGCCGGATCACCTTTGGAGAGGGAATCTCAAAATACTTCATGCTTCCGTACAACGAAAAACTCTGGCAGACACCGCCCAGGCAAATGACGGCAGATTGGTGCGGGCCCTTTGTTCCGACTCCGAGCTTGACCGAAGTCGTCAAAGGAGCCCTTTCAGAACAAAGCACCCAATTCGGATACAACACCTCTTTCTTTTACCCTAAAAAGGGGGGGATCCAAGTTCTTCCCGAAGCGATCAAAGCGCGCCTCCATGACGTACGTACAAATTGCGGCCTCGAAGAAGTGGACTGGAGGAAACGCCGCGCGAGAGCATCGACGGGAGAGTGGTTTTCTTATGACCACCTCGTCAACACGCTTCCCCTGCCGGAACTTCTCCGGCGGATGAAAGCCCTTCCCCAATCCGTTCAAAAAGCTCTCGGCAATCTCCGGTGGACCTCTGTGATGTGTTTTAATCTGGGGGTGGCGAGAGCCCATATTTCGGAAAAATCCTGGGTCTATTTCCCTGAGGCCCAATTCCCTTTTTACCGGGTAGGGTTTCCCATGAATTTTACGCCCCACGTCGCCCCGCGCGACTGCAGCTCAATGTACGTCGAGGTGGCCTATCGTCCTTCTCAAAAACCTGATCCCGCCCGCCTTCTCAAAGAGGTCCGCCGCGGGCTGATCATGGCAAAAATTCTGACGCAAAAAGACCGGCTCCCCGTGGCGCACGCCCTTCCTATCCCTTATGCTTATGTCATTTACAACCAGGAAAGGCCGAGAGCCCTAGCGACGATCTTCGGATTTCTCAAGAAAAACAACATCCATTCGATCGGCCGTTATGGCGCCTGGAAATACTCCTTCATGGAAGAGGCGATCCTCGACGGCAAGAAAACCGCAGAATCCATCAACAAACTTTCAGAATGACATCGAAAATCAAGGTCACACACATCGTGACCATGCTCGAAGTAGGGGGGGCGCAAAAGAACACGCTTTACACCGTCTCACACCTCAAATCCGATCGGTATGAACGCCAGCTCCTGTCCGGGCCCGGGGGCCTCCTTGATGAGGAAGCCCATGAACTTTCCCGTCAAGGGATCGATGTCGGCTCTATTTCTTATCTGGCAAGATATGTCCATCCCTGGGTGGACCTTTGGGCCACTTTCCAAATCTGGCGTGAACTGAAACGCTTCAAACCCGATATTGTCCATACCCATTCTTCCAAAGCGGGCATCCTCGGCCGTCTCGCCGCCCAACTCGCCGGCGTTCCTGTTATCATCCACACCTTCCACGGGTTCGGTTTTCATGATTGGCAGAGGCCCTGGGTGAAAAGAATTTTCATTTTCGCGGAGAGATGGACGGCCCGCTTCGCTGATAAACTGATCTTTGTCTCAAAAAGCAACCAGGATACCGCGCTCAAACTCAGGGTCGGAAAACCCGAGCAATATAAGCTCATTCGAAGCGGGGTCAAAAAGTCCGCCCGGGCGTCTCAAGAACAAGCGGAGGCCATCAAAATTAAACTTGGAATCCCGCAAGGATCAGCTCTCGTCACAACCATCGGGCCCTTTAAACCACAAAAGAACCTGTCGGACTATCTCCGTCTGGCCAAAGCGGTCACGGATTTGGAACCCCGGTGCAAGCTCCTTCTGGTGGGAGACGGCATGGAACGCCCCTATCTTGAACAATTGAGATCGAGCCTGAAGCTTGATGACAAGGTCATGATGCCCGGCTGGAGGACGGATGTGACCGATATCCTGTCCGCATCGGATGTATTTGTCATGACCTCCCTTTGGGAAGGGCTCCCCAGAAGTCTTCTCGAAGCGATGAACTTTGGAATTCCGCCGGTTTGCTATAACACCGACGGCATCAAAGACATCGTCAAAAATGAGGAGAACGGATTCCTTTTTCGCCCGGGTGAGATCGTTCCGATGGCCGAGCGCATCGTCTCTCTTCTTAGAAATTCTTCCTTGCGTGAGAAAATCGGACGAGCCGCGGCATCCTCGATTGGCAATGAGTTTGATATCGATGTCATGGTCAAACAACAGGAAGAACTCTACGAAACGCTTTATAAATCAAAGATTCAAAACAAAAAAACTAACGAAAACTCACCAAGTTAAAACCGCTTGATTGCTTGCTTCTTCGGGGATAGACTTTCAGAAGAAGGGAATCACCATGAGAATTCAAGCCATTTTTTTGAGATGCCTCCTTGCTCTAATGATTTCAGTCGGCGCACTAGCTCCGAGTCAAGCTGCACCCTCACCAAAAAACCCTTCAATACTTAAAATCGGCGTCGCCAAAACCGATATCACGCCTCCCGATCTGCGTTCCGGGCAAGCGAAAGTATGGCTGGCGGGCTTTGATACCGGACGGGCCGCAACGGCGATTCATGATCCCCTTGAAGCCAGGACTTTTATCCTGGACGACGGACATGAAAGGATCGGCTATGTCGTCGTTGATCTCATCGGTCTTTTTTACGATGACATCGACCGAATCCGCCAACAGGCGGCCTCGCTCTCTCCGAAACTCGATCTCCTCGTGATCTCAAGTACCCACAACCACAATGGCCCTGATATGCTCGGCATCTGGGGGCGCCATCATCTCGTGAGCGGCGTTAGCTCAAGTTACATGGATTTTCTCGAAAAACAAATCCTCTCCTCACTTAAGGAAGCCAACAGCCATCTCGTTCCCGTACGGCTTCGCGCCGCTCAAGGCGCGGCCCCTGAACTTATGGCGGACACTCGGGAACCCATCATCAAAGATGACGTCTTTGATGTTTTCCAGTTCTCGGACGCCTCTTCAGGCCACGTCGTGGCCACCGTAGTCGATTGGGGAAATCATCCGGAAACCTTGGGGAGTCAAAACACCGTTTTGACCTCCGATTTCCCTCACTATACCCGTGATCGGCTTGAGGCGATCTTCGGAGGGAGGGCCATCTACGTGACGAGTTCGGTCGGAGGACTGATGACGACGCTCGAAGTCCACCTCAAAGACTCTAGCGGCCGTCCTATTCCGGACTGCTCTTTTGAGAAGGCGGAGGCTATTGGGAATGCTCTCGCCGACAAAATGGCCCAGGCGCTCAAGAAATCGGGCGAAGATTTGAAGGACACGCGGCTTTCCTTTCAAACAAAGACGATTTTCATCCCCATGAAAAACCCTCTTTTCAGGCTCATGGCATATCTCAGGGTGATCCATCGACAAACCTATGGTAGTGATGGGCTTCCCGTACGCTGGATCGTGGGAGAGGATGTTAAATCTGAGGTCGACCTCATTCACTGGGGAAACAAAATCGAAATCGCTACGATCCCGGGAGAGCTTTTTCCCGAGCTCGAAAAAGGCCTTCCCGCCGATTTTAATCCCAATCAGGGGCCTGATCATGCCTCGCCCTACGTCGTTCCTCAATGGGTCGACCGTTTCCTGACAGCCCCTTACAAAGTGGTGTTCGGCCTGGCCAATGACGAGGTGGGATATATCGTCCCCGAATGTGATTTTGTCTTCGGCGACGCTTTCGGAAGACACAAGTCCGGCCATTACGAAGAAAGCGTGTCCCTGGGGCCCAAAACCGCTCCGGTGATTCTGCGCGCCGTCGAAGAGCTTGCCCGGCAAGATCAACAAAGGAGGGTTCCATAAAGTTCATCAATTCTTAACTTTGATTTAAGGCGGGCTTAAGGAGGGGAAGGCATACTTTTCATAGAGAACTCTCATGAAAAAACATCCACATCGGTTCAAAAAAGACGCCCAACCTAAGACCGTTGCTAAATCTCATTTCGACATTAAAAAGCTGACGTTCGCAGCTGGAATGGCCATGGTGTATATGGAAGTCATCTGCGGCACACCGATCGACACGCTCCGAATCTCCAACCCCCATCTCCTCCCTGTCACGATCAGCCATCGTCCCTAAACTCAAAGAATGAAACAATCTCCATTCATTTTTCTCCTGGCCGCCAGCCTTCTATTATCTTCCCAGTCCGCACGAGCCGACCTCGGATCGGCACGTTCGGCTTATGAAACGGGTGATTACCCTAAGGCCGCTCAAGAATTTGAGGAGTTAGCCAAAATAGGCGATGCGGAAGCTCAGACAAGTCTTGGCTACATCTATCGGCATGGCCAGGGAGTTGAACAAAATGATGCCGAAGCCTTCAACTGGTATCTCAAAGCCGCCCAACAAGGCAACGCCGTCGCCGAATATAACGTCGGCCAGATGTACGAAGAAGGCGTGGGAACCGCCAAAAACACCACGGAAGCGCTGAGCTGGTATGGGATGGCGGCCGAACAAGGCAATACAACGGCAGAATACAATTTGGGCTACCTGTATTATAAAGGCGAGGGGCTCCCCAAAGACAACAAACGGGCCTGGATGTGGCTCAAAAAAGCGGCGACCCAAAATTCCGCCGATGCCGAAATTCTTTTGGGACTGATGTATTTTAACGGGGAAGGCGTCAAGCAAAATTACCCGGTAGCCTTCACCTGGTTTAAACGGGCCGCCGCCCGGGGACGCCCGGAAGCACAATACAATCTCGGCGTTATGTATTCTCAAGGCCTTGGCGTCGCCAAGGACGAAACCCAAGGAAAACTCTGGCTTCAAAAAGCTATGGCGCAAAAGTCTTTTAACCGTCAACTCACCATCAATAAAAAAGAATCTTGACCGCCTTCCGACACTATCCTAAATTACCATAATGAAAAGAATGTTCCTGGGAGCATTTGCCCTTGGGCTCCTATTTCATGCGTCCAGAGGGATGAACCTGCTTGCGGAGAGCGGGATCTTCACGAACATAGCGTCACCCAGCTCGGACGCAGGACCGGATCAAAATGACCAGGATAACGACGACCGCCATAAAAAGGACCACGATAAAGACGAAAGACATGATGGAGACGAAGATGATCACAAAAGACAAATAGATCCCCCTGGCTTCACGGTGACATCTCCTATCCCGCCGGCCTGTGCCTCTAGCACAGAAACCTGCTATGACAATTACACCGGGGCCGTCACGCAGGTCAAAACGACCACCCAATGCAGTGACGGCAACATCAATGTGTCCTGCACCAACGGACAAGACCCCACTCCCCGTGTTTGTTATTTGGGATGTCCCGTCAACAGTAGTCTGAAACCGGCATCAAATA
>Ga0207079_1163_pt1 | contig 9601 bp, 7 predicted proteins | sample Alteio_BWMinHeat_61_FD_153525 | JGI IMG/M metagenome (GOLD analysis project Ga0207079, IMG submission 153525) | Enriched cells from forest soil in Barre Woods Harvard Forest LTER site, Petersham, Massachusetts, United States -... | ecosystem: Environmental > Terrestrial > Soil > Temperate forest >...
CCGGTATTGGGTATCAACCTAAAGAACTAAATGATGTAGAGGTAATAAGAAATAAGACTTACTATTCAGAAATAGAGCTGCTGGAGGAAGAGAACAAACTGAAAGAAGTAACGGTCACTTCTTTCAAAGGAGAAAATAATCCCAGGACTCCTGTTTCTTCTTATTCATTTTCGCGTGAAGAAATATTCAGGAATCCCGGCGCACAGGGAGATGTATTCCGGGCGATAGGTATACTACCCGGAGTTGTGAGCAGCGGCGCCCAATACTCAGCTATAGCTGTACGCGGGCAAGGTACTACAGACAATGTGTACATGGTGGACGACATGCCGATGTTCAACCTGTCGCACCTGGAAGTGGAAGGGTTTAATTCAGGGTTTAATGATCCTAATGGTGGCCGGTTTAGCTTGTTTGCGCCACGGGTCGTGGACAATGCACAGTTTGTTGGTGGCGGATTTGATGCAGAGTATGGCAGGAAGAGTTCTTCTTACCTGGCTTTAGGTATAAAGGAAGGGAATAATGAAACACCATCACTCAGCGGGCAGTTCGACCTGCTCGGTTTTACACTGATCTATGATGGCCCCAGCGGGATAGATAAAAAGACGAGTGTTTTTGCCACTGCACGTTATCAAAACTTTTACCTGCTGGAAAGCCTTGTGGGCCTGCAAGGTACAGGAGCCTATTCTTTTGGCGACTACATGGTGAAGACGACTACGCAGATAAATGCGAAAAACAAGTTGTCGTTCATAGCCATGTTCAACCCGGAGCAATATAAACGGACGGCAGATAATGTAGGTGTGAGCGGAAATGTAAATGCAGATAATGCATCTACATTCATAGGCAACGGGACATCAGATAAGGCTATATTCGGGCTGAACCTGAGAACATTGACCAGCCAGAATAGCTACTGGCAAAACGTGGCATACTACAGGCTGTCAAACGTGAGCAATGACCTCGGTTATGCATATCCGCTGGTAAATGACAATGGCGATATCACTGACAAAAACAACATACCGTCAGACCCGAGCCTGCGGCATATTAAAGATAACCAGGGCGAGGCAGGCTACAGGTCTATATTTACGAAACACTATAAGAAGATCACGGTAACAGCAGGCATAGACCTTGCAGCAGTGACACTTGATTATAGCCGCTCGCTGAAGCATACAGATACATTATACAGTTTCGGCCCGACCGATTACCGGCCAGATCCATCACAGTACTATTTGATACTGCAACCTGCACAGTTCAATTCGACCTATAATAACACCGTGTTTAATGGGTCGGGATATGTTTCTTTATCGTGGAAACTGTTTAAGGTATTGACATTAAATCCGGGTGTACGATATGATTATACAGGTTTTGCGGCCCAACACACTGTTTCGCCGAGAATAACCGGAAGCATAGCGCTTGATGCAAAACAAAGTATCAACTTCGCTTCGGGTATTTATTACCAGGACCCGGGTTATATAGATGTAGCAGGCCAGCCTTCGGGACATAAGCTAATGAATGAGCGCAGCTTTCAAAACATACTGGGCTATAAAAAGTATTTCAAGAGTGATATAAAGTTAACGGTGGAAGCATGGTATAAACAGCTTGACAACCTTATAGTGCAGCCTGCAACGGGAGCGAGCTATCTCACTAATAATGGAACAGGGCATGCATACGGCGGAGACGTTAGCCTGACCAAAAGACTGACCAAAAAATACTATGGGCAGGTGGGCTATTCTTACATGGTATCAAAACGGGATGACCAAAATGGGCTGGGGGAGTATGACTATACGTTCAGCCAGCCACATGTAGTGAGCGTGCTGGGCAGCTACAAGCCAAATGAACACTGGATATTTTCCGGAAAATTCAGGTATGCCACGGGGAGGCCTACAGACAAATACATTGTTCATACCAACGTATTTAATGATGCTGCTTACCTAAGGTACTCGCAGGAGATAACGGAGAAAAACGGAAACCGGCTCCCGGATTTTGTTAGCCTTGACCTTCGGGCTGATTATAAATTCAAGTCCAAAAAAATGCCGCTGACCGCATTTATGGACATTGTGGATGTACTCAACAGGTTTAATGACAACTCTGATATTTTCCAGCCACTTACCGGAAAGACATATTCTATAGGCCTTGCTGTTTTCCCAACATTCGGAGTGAGGGTGGAATTATAACATTTTAAAACAAACTAAAAATGAAACCGAAAACAATAAAGACAATTGGTATGGTCATCAGTGTAATAGCATCGCTGATGGTAGCCGGAAGCGGGATAGGTATGCTGGCAGGTGTTAAAAAAGTCACTGATGGATTAGCAGCTAATGGCGCGGGTGATTTTATAAAGATGGTAGGAGTCATGCATATAGCTTTTGTGCTCTTGTTCCTTTACAATAAAACATTCAAGCTTGGATTTCTTTTGTTGTGCTGCTTTTTTGGCGGAGCAATTGCAGTGGAACTCGTTCATGGTGCGAAGTTGTCTGCAGTGTTTCCTTTAGTGCTGATATGGGTAGGGGCTTTTTTAAGAGACAAGTCAGTTTTCCTTCCTGTGAAGAATGTAATAAATGTCACTAAAACATTAACACTAAACAGTTAAACTAAATAATATGGACACATTTTCAAAAGTAGGATTATGGTTTGACCGCATAGTGCTTGTTTTTGCGGCATTCCTATTTATAATGGTAGGCTCCAGGGGCCTTTTTAACCCGGTGAATTCTTCAAAAGAGTTAGGTATTTCATTAGTCACGCCAGCTGGTATTACAGTTGGAAGAGTTGCCTTCGGAGGCTTTCCCCTTGCAACCGCTATCATTGTCTTATGGTGCCTGTTCTCAAACAAGAGACTATTTTACGGCCTCGTGTTTTTTGCTATTGTCATTGGTGTACTAACTATTATAAGGGCGTACGGATTGGCTGTAGATGGAATGACAGCATGGAATGTTAAAATCTTAAAGCCTGAAATATTATTGACCATACTTTCGGTGACAGGTATCTTTTTTGAGCTAAGAAGACTGAAGAGAAAGATGGTGGAATAAACTTATTCGCCTTTGTTTTCTTCCTGGTTTTCGTGGAGGTCGCCACCGAGGCTGTAGTAGTTATTCTCTTCATCCTCTTCCCCGATCTGTTCGTCTATGTCGTCGTCATCACTGCCGGGAATGTCGAGGTCTTCACCGGTCAGCGTGTCTATGATGCTGCCATCTTCATTCAGTGGATCGCCCTCATCATCTACGTTGTCAAGGGCAGAGTGAATAAGGTTGCGGCTATCCCCGGTGTCCATATTCTGTTCAGAGGATTGCAGTATGTGCAGGTCTTCAAGAGTAACGTCGGCATCCGTGCCGGAGACTATGTTCACTTCATCGTCGCGGTCATCCATGGTATCGTTGAAGGGTGGGGGTGGCATGTTGTCGGCATCAGGTTCTACTTTGCCGTTATTATTATTTGCCCTGGTGATGTCATCCTTAGCAGGGTAGTGGGGGTAGCCCTGAAACTTATCTATATCATGTTTCTTTTCCATAGCTGTGTATTTGCTACAACCGTATAAAAGGCGTGCCGTGGCACCAATGATACAGATCAGCTACCTTCTGAATCCGCCGCCAAGGGCTTTGAAAAGGGCTATAATCACATTGAACACACCTGATACAACGGTGAGTACGAGGTTGATAATAAAGCTGAAAAAAACAACCACCAATATGAGGATAAATACAAGTATCACTATGAATGCCATGATACAAAGATAGGGAATATTGTATAAGTTTTATAAAGGCCCTACTCTGCCGTCTTCGTATTGGCTCCAATCAATGTCCCGTCCCATAGTGCCCCGGAATCGTTGCCAGAATGATCTTTTTTCAGTGATGGGTGTAAAGCTCTCTGCCTTGGCTGGAGTTGGATCTATTGTTGGATGTATGTGGTTATATGCCTTGAGGGTGTCTATCACAAATGGCAAGTGGAAAATAGGGGTTGCAAAACGCTTACGTGTGTATGAACGGAGCAGAGATGATTGTAAAGGATCGGTAGCGAGGGCAATAGATTTAAAGCCTAATTTTTGGGCTAACAGGTAGGCGTAGTATATATTCTCGGTGCTGTGGTGGGCACGGGTTTCGTAAAAGATATGTTCTTTGGGCACGCCCAGTTGCTGTGCATAAAGGCCCATAATAATAGATTCGTAGTAAGGGCTGTATACCGGTGCGCCGGAAAAAATAATGTTTTTAGTGTAGCCATCTTTATAAAGGACATAAGACCATATTACCCTTGCCTTCATTATTGAATCCCAGCTGCCGTTTTTAAAGGGAATACCGGGTATTATCAGGACGTCAAATGGTTTCAGCAATGCCGCCTTAGCCAGTTGCTGCCTGGGTACTTTTTCAGAAGAAAAACAGCCTATTAATTGTGCAAGCGTCATACAGGCCAATGTGTAAAATATGATCTTTATTGCGGTCTTCAAGTGGCAGGTTTTGTATTATAAATGTATAAAAATCATACCAAACGTAACAGCCTTTATAATTCATTGGTTTTTGTCATTTTATTGTGTTTATTTTTGAAGGATAATCAAACGTATTTTTTAACAGTTAATTTTCTATACCAGTAACAATATCGTTTCGTTATGTCCGGGAAAGACCTGTTTGTCAAAAATATCTTATCGCAATTGATCATCATGGTGTACCGGCATTTTGATACCATTCCTGCTGCCATAAAGATAGAACAATACAGGTTTTATATTATTTCGAACATAGCTTATACGCTTGCCTGGATCATACATGCTATATGGCTGTTTGTGTTTTTAGCCATGCACTAATGGGCGAATATAAATAAAGCAATAAATCAGGCTAAATTTACAGCCTCAGGTTTGATGCCATTAATAAAGTACATACCTAGTTTGCCTTTATTTTTGGCATCGATCTCGCCCCTGTATGTGCAATTGAAACGATACTTTATGAGCTCATAGGTTGCTTCTGAAATGTTTATTTTACCTCCCTCGGAATTTTGCTCCATGCGGGCGGCTATATTTACAGTGTCGCCCCAAATATCGTAGGCAAATTTCTTTATGCCCACGATCCCTGCAATGACGCTGCCGCTATGTATACCAATTCGCGCTTCGAAAGAATACTTGCCCATTGTCTTTTTTCTTTCATCCAGGAATGCGATCATGTCCAGGGCTGCATATACTATATTCTCGGCATGATACACCTGTGGCAAAGGCAGGCCTGAGACTGCAAGGTATGCATCGCCGATCGTCTTTATTTTTTCAATATTGTAGTTGCCGATTATGTTGTCAAATGCTTTGAAAGAGACGTCCAGTTCATTGACCAGTTCCTGCGGGGTCATGTACTCACTAGCTGAGGTGAAGTTTACAAAATCAATAAGAAGCACTGTAACATTATCGAAATTCTTTGCAGAGGCACTGCCTTTATCCCGTAATTCTTTGGCTACTTCAGACGGAAGAATGTTGAGCAGCAAGTCTTCTGACACCTGTTTTTCTTTAGCCAACAGTAAATTAGATCTTATCTGTGCCGTATAGTTCCTGTAGATAAATAAGATAACCAATAACAGGAAAACTATCCCTGCAATATAAAATATGCTCTCAATGCGTTTATTAGCTTTGTCTAATTGTATTTGTTTATCCTTTAATTCCAGTTCTCTTTTTGCATCGAGGTTTGCCAGCTTAATTTTATTCTGCTGTGAAAAAACGGAGTCTTTATTCGCCATAAATAACTTGTGATATTCCAGGGCATTTATATAATTTCCTGCGTGCTCCCATGCTGTGGAAAGGTCGCGGTAATTTTCCGAAAGGTCTTTTACGTTGCCAACTTCTTTATGTATTGTCGCAGCTTTAGAAAGGGCTCCTATTGCGCTGTCAAGATCCTGTTTTTTTGAATTTTTCAGAAGAGGGTCACTGTTATTTTTTGATGAGTCGGTGAACGCGGCAAGGTAAGTAAGCCCTATATTTTGTAATTGTTCAGCCTGCCCGTTTTTATCGCCCAGTTCTTCAACGAGCTTCAATGAATTTGTAAGACAATCCAGCGCTTTTGAATAGCTTTTTAGGCCTTTATATGCATCTCCAATATAGCCAAGGTTTTTAGCCAAAGTTAATTTAGTACCTAAGCCCTGAAGAATGTCTTTTGCTTTGAGATGTGTTTCCAGGGCTTTTTGGTATTCTTTTTGTTCACTGTAAATAAGCCCGATATTCATTAATGAAGTGGCTATTGTATATGGTTCTCTATGTTCCTCAAATTGCTTTAAGGCTCTATTGTGATATTCCAGGGCTTTATTGTAATCTCCCTGGTCGTCATAAATGATGCCAATATTTGTAAGATTACCACCTATAAGCCGTTTATCCTGTATTTCCTCACTGATCTTGAGTGATCTAAAACTATTATCTAATGCAAGGGGATAATTGCTTTGTTCGATGTAAATAATGCTGATCACCTGGTATACGAGTGCCATCTCCTTTTTCCTATTTAATGTCTCCCATATTTGTAATGATTGCCTGCCAAAATCCAAAGCCTTGATGTATTCTGATTTGTTCCTGTAGAGCCATGCGAGGGAATAATCTGCATCTGCCTTTCCAGGCTCCCAGCCTGCTTTTTCAGCAAGCGACAAGGCATCCATCGCATATTTTATTCCTTTGTCCGGATCAACGGATATGAGCCTTTTAGAAATTTCAGTTAATAATTTCACCCTGGTGGTGTCATTTTTAGCCTTTGGTATTTCTTTCGCCAGCGAATCAATATAATCCTGGCCTTGTTTTTTTGCGTGCAGGCATAGCGGAAGCAACAGTAACAAAAAAAGGAACAGGCGTTTCATAATGAATTACAAAGTATGAAAAAAAGTGTAAAGATCACTTTTTGTATTGTTTGACGATGCCCTTCATTTCATTGAGCTTCATGAGGGCTTCCACAGGTGTGAGTGTGTTTATATCCGTTTCGTCCAGTAATTGTTGTATGCGGCGGATGTCTTCTGTGACACCATCGAAGATATTTAGCTGGAATTGTGCTGCGGGTTTTATATTTTTTACTTTTTGCAGTGTATCACCAGTGCCGGCATGTTTTTCTTCCAGTTGTGCGAGTATCTCATTTGCACGGTCGAGGAGTTTTGGCGGCATACCAGCCATGCGGGCTACCTGTATACCAAAGCTGTGGCGGCTACCACCGGGTGCAAGCTTGCGGAGGAAGATGACCTTATTGCCCGTTTCTTTATGGGTGATGTGATAATTGCGTACACGGGGCAATTGATGTTCCAACTCATTTAGCTCGTGGTAGTGGGTAGCGAAGAGTGTTTTAGGTTTTGCAGGATTGTTATGCAAATACTCAACTATAGACCATGCCAGCGATATGCCATCATAAGTGCTTGTACCGCGGCCTATCTCATCCAGTAAAACAAGGCTGCGCTCACTGATATTGTTGATGATGCTGGCAGTTTCATTCATCTCCACCATGAAAGTGCTTTCGCCGCCGCTGAGGTTATCTGATGCACCTACGCGGGTAAATATTTTATCCGTCAGGCCAATAGTTGCCGCGTCAGCGGGAACAAAACTGCCCATATGTGCCATAATAGTGATAATAGCGGTCTGCCTCAGAAGGGCTGACTTACCACTCATGTTCGGGCCAGTGAGAATGATCACTTGTTGCTCTGTTTTATCGAGCCTGATATCATTAGCTATATAACTCTCGCCCGGGGGAAGTTGTTGCTCTATCACCGGGTGGCGGCCTTCTTTAATTTCCAGTACAGGTTCATTGACAAGGGTAGGTCGATGGTAATTATATTTTTGTGCGTTATTGGCAAAGCAAAGCAGGCAATCGATCTGGGCAACGATGTGTGCATTATTTTGTATAGCGGATATAAATGGCGCTATGCTTACCAATAACTGCTGGTATAGTTCCATTTCTATGACCAGTATCTTATCTTCCGCACCCAATATCTGCTCTTCGTATTCTTTAAGCTCAGGGGTTATGTAACGCTCTGCATTGGCGAGTGTTTGCTTTCGGATCCAGTCGGCGGGTACTTTGTCTTTGTGTGTATGCGTAACTTCGAGGTAGTAGCCGAAAACATTATTATAAGATATCTTCAGTGAAGAGATGCCGGTGCGTTGCGATTCCTGCTGCTGTATCTGTAATAAATAGTCCTTACCACTACGGGATATTTTTCTCAAATGGTCCAGTTCTTCTGATAAGCCTTCACGCATCATGCCGCCTTTGCTTGCCAGCGCCGGCGCATCATCTGTTATTGCATTTATAATGCGTTCACGTAGATCAGTTAATGATTGCAATGGCTCAGCAAGGCGGTGGAGTGCTTCATCGCCGGAAGCAAGACATTTTTCCCGCATCTCGTTTATTGAACCCAGGCTGCGTGCAAGCTGCAATACTTCCCGCGGATTTATTTTTTTTAAAGGGATCTTCCCTACCAGCCTTTCCACGTCACCGATCTGCTTTACAAGATGTGTAAGTGCATGATTGAGGTCTTGCTCCAGGATAAAGTGGCTTACTAAATTTAACCGTTGCTCAATGCGGTTAATATCGAATAACGGAAATATCATCCAGCGCTTCATCAGTCGTGCACCCATGGACGTATACGTATGGTCTATGGCTTGTAAGAGGTTGACACCTTGTTCGTAGCTGCTGTGCACCAACTCCAGGTTGCGGATGGTGAAGCGGTCCATCCACATAAAGTCGGTTGCTACTATACGCTGTAAGGTGTTTAAATGCTGCAGGTTGGCATGTTCTGTATCTATTGCAGACTTTAAGTCTTCAATGCCATATCCCTTCAGAGACTGTGTCTGGAAGTGCTGTAGCAACAGGTCATAGCAATATTGTTCGCGAAATATCCACTCGTCAAGCTGGAAGGTATATACTTTGGTGTCGAACTGCTCTTTAAAACGTTTTACCTGTGACTTGGATAGTATCACCTCAGATGGCTGGAAGCTTTGCAACAGCTTATCCATATATTCTATATTGCCTTCGGCAGTATAAAATTCACCGGTGGTAATATCGAGAAAGGCCACACCGCATAATGGCTCCCCGAGGTGGAGCGCAGCAAGAAAATTGTTCGTCCTGTTTTCCAGTAACTTATCGCTGGTGGCTACTCCGGGGGTGACTAATTCTGTTACGCCACGTTTAACAATACCCTTGGTAAGCTTTGGGTCTTCTAACTGGTCGCAGATGGCTACGCGGTAGCCGGCTTTTACCAATTTATGAAGGTAAGTATCAAGTGCGTGATGGGGAAAACCGGCGAGGTCAACTGTGGCAGCAGAACCATTAGCCCGCTTGGTGAGTGTTATTCCAAGCACCCGGGATGCTATGTGCGCATCCTCGCTGAAGGTCTCATAAAAATCACCCACGCGGAATAATAGTACAGCATCGGGATATTTGGCTTTAATATCCTTGTGCTGTTTCATTAAAGGTGTTTCCGCTATTTTTTCCTTTGCCACCTTACAAATATAATGGCTTAATGGCGCATTAGCCCAATGGCTCAATGATGGTGTGGGGGAAATGTGGAAAAATAATTATCTAATTGCTCAATGACTCAATGAAATCTTAGTTTAAAATACAGAAAATAGTATTTGAAATTATTACTTCTTCACTTTCATTAAGAAATCATTAGAGAACTTTACATTAAAACCTTCTGT
>Ga0207079_1168_pt1 | contig 9095 bp, 5 predicted proteins | sample Alteio_BWMinHeat_61_FD_153525 | JGI IMG/M metagenome (GOLD analysis project Ga0207079, IMG submission 153525) | Enriched cells from forest soil in Barre Woods Harvard Forest LTER site, Petersham, Massachusetts, United States -... | ecosystem: Environmental > Terrestrial > Soil > Temperate forest >...
CTCAAGGTGCTGATCACCAGGGCGTCTCAATTGCATATACCTTTCTACGCACTTTGCTCCGTGGATAAGGAAACTGCTCAGTCATTCCTAAAAAAACAAAACATTGATTTACCCATACTGAGTGTTGATCATACAGCCAGCAAAACGGCTATCCGCAGTAACCCCGGCCTGATGCTTATAAAAGAAGGGGTGATACAAAAAAAATGGAGTTATCGCGACTACCCATCAGATATGACATTATCCAATGGCAAAATGGACATTAAGTAATGATCGGCTACCTCGCCCGGCGCGCGCGTTATAGCCTGTTTGTGCTGTGGGGAGTGGTTACGGTAATATTTTTCCTGTTTAATGTTTTGCCTGCAGACCCTGCAAGGCTCACGATGGGCCAGCGCAGTGATAAATCATCTATTGAAAATGCGGCACATCAGCTTAATCTCGATAAGCCGTTACTCACACGTTACTTGTTGTATCTTAACGATCTGCTGCCCGTAAGTATTAATGGTAGAGACAGTATTGTCAGACAAACCTATCATTATATTTCCCTGGTACGATTAACAAAAGATAGGGCACTTGTATTCAAATGGCCACACCTTGGCAGGTCATACTACTCCAATAGAGCTGTAAACGCCATACTGGGCGAGGCTTTGCCGGGCACTGCATTGCTTGCTATTGTTGCTATGTCATTTGCTACGGTGTTTGGTATTTTACTGGGTGTGTTAGCTGCGCTCAAAAAAAATACATGGATGGATACATCTGCGATAGCCGCCAGCGTAGCCGGTATATCCATACCTTCTTTTTTTGCAGCCCTGCTTATAGCCTACGTATTTGGGTACCTGCTCCATAATTACACCGGGCTCAATATGACAGGGAGCCTATGGGAATACGATCCATTTACCGGCAGGCACCTGGCATTACGCAATCTTATATTACCTGCATTTGCACTTGGTATAAGGCCGCTGGCTATTATCACGCAACTCAGCCGCAGCGCTTTGCTCGATGCGCTGTCGCAGGATTATATACGCACTGCGTATGCCAAAGGGCTTTCAAAAACAAAGACTGTATTCCGCCATGCATTGCCCAATGCGCTCAATCCTGTTATCACAGCGGTATCAGGCTGGCTGGCAGAGTTGCTGGCAGGCGCTTTTTTTGTAGAGTATATTTTTGGTTGGAAGGGAGTAGGGAAAATTACTGTTGATGCGCTCGACAAATACGATTTTCCACTGGTTATGGGAGCAGTATTACTGACCTCTTTTATTTTTATTGCCATCAATCTGCTCACAGACATTTTTTACGCATGGGTAGACCCACGTGTGCGGTTGTATTAATAATTCGTTACCCCGATTTTATGATGTCTCCAAGAAAATGCAGCACATTCCTGCTGCTGTCAAATAAGGTGGCGATCTGGAAACTCAACAGGAAGAAAACGGCATAAAACAAGCCTGGCCGGGTTTCTGAGTATTTTAATATTTTATCTGAAATTTTAATTCTGAAAAATTCTATGTTCGTGATCAGCACAACTAATACGCCTACAAAAGCGCCACCTAAAATATCTGTTGGGTAGTGCAACCCTATATAAACACGTGGAAAGGCTACAAATAATAAGACGTATATGAGGGAAAATAACCCCAGGCGCCTGGAAACAAAAAACATACCGGTGGCTAATGCAAAAAATAAAGTAGCATGGTCGCTGGGGAAGGAGTTATGCGTATCAGGGATACGGTTAATATTAAACCCTATAGCTTGTACAAGATGATTAGCCGGATCGAGAATTGGCCTGGTGCGGAATTGCATCAGTTTAGACATGATCCTTACAATGAACATGGCTACAAAACAGCCATAGATAGCAGAGACAATGCGCTGTCTTCGAACTGTTATGTCGTTTGAAGGTGAGAACCATACCCACCAATACAACGTAATGATACAACCTTTGACAAGGTCGTTTTGAGACAAAAAAATAACGGTCTTATCGAATACCTCTGACTTTCCACAGAGCTGGTTGATAAAAGAAATGATACTATGATCGAAACTATTTACAGCCATTAGTTAAATATTCAAACAAGTAATATTTTTTACTTAGATCAAATAATATATAAATGGTTTATTTTTTTTAAGATATTTAATGGAATTTATTTTTCAAATATAATTAAAATAACCGGTATTAATACCAGTTGCATATAATATTCTATAGTCCATGCTTTATCTGCGATAATAAATGGAGTCAGATACTTATCTTAAAAATTAGTTTTGTTCCACCATTTACTTCTATTTCAAGTTTTCCACCAAACTTATTTAGCCTTTCTTTCATGGTATTGAGGCCATTCCCGAATTTATTGCTCACGGCAGCATTTATCCCTATGCCGTTATCTTTTATTTCAATGGTCAGGACATGGCCGGTAACGTTAAAAGTGAGTGACGCTTCCGTAGCCTGTGAATGTTTAACAATATTGTTTAGTGCTTCTTTTATACAAAGAAATATATTTCGCCTTAGCTCTCCGCTCACCATCATTTCAGGTATTATGGCAGGCCTGTTAAAATGAAAGCTGATGGATGAATCATCAAAATATGAACCTGCATAAGATCTCGTGTAAATGATAAAATCTTCCAGCTTATCATACTTCGTATTCATGGCCCAGATGATTTCCCGCAGGTGTTCAGACAGTGTATTTGCAGACTTTGCAATTTTAGCTATCTCAGCTTTCGCGGCATTATCGCTGCCAGCTTTTAGGTTTGCTATCTCGCTTAATAACCTTATAGACGTAAGCCCTGATCCGAGGTCATCATGCATATCTGATGCGATCCGGGTTCGCTCTCTTGATACCGCAAGTAGTTTTTCAATTTCGTTCTTTTGCCGGTCAAGCTTCATGCCTGTGTACAGGCGAACGACCCATATTATGAAAGCAATTCCGAGTATAGCCTCTACCACGTAAAACCACCAGGTCTGCCAATATGGTGGTGCAATAATAATTGATAATAAAGTGGGCTTGTTCCAGATTCCTTCAAGGTTCTGTGCCTTGACCATAAAAGTGTAATTGCCTGGGGGAAGATTTGTGTAGGAAGCATTTCTTTTTAAGTTACAATACACCCAATTCTCATCAATGCCATCCATCTTATAAGCATATTTAATTTGGTTATTACTATGGAACAACAGGCAGGTAAATTGGATATTGATGAAATTTTCATTGTAGTTTAAGTGTATTGGATGCTCTTTGAAAATGGCTTTCTCCTTATCAAAAACTAAAAAATCTGTAATCGAGGTTTCCGGAATTTTATTATGGTGATTTACATTTTTTCCATCAATTTCGAAAATTGCATTAGGAGTGAGCAAGTATAATAAACCTGTATATTGGCTGTAATGGATATGCCGAATTTCAAGGGGGTCAGGGAAACCTTCTTCTCCTGTATATATCTCGTTATGCAGGCTGGTAGTATTTATTTTAACAACTCCTATTCTGGACAACGCCCATAAATTGTCCTGGTCATCGATGTTCAAATTCCAAAACCAGCAGGAAGGCAGTCCATATTGGCTGCTCATAAATGTAATAGAATCATTCACCGGATTTATTCTCCCGATACCGTGATCCCATGTTGAGAACCAAATAATTCTATGTTTATCTTCTATCAGGTCAGTAATATTGTAATCGGGCAAAAGTAACGTGTTGACCGTGGACCCATCTTTTTCTATTTTATATACGCCTTTACCTGTGCCTACCCATATGCATCCGGTGTGGTCCTTGCAGATAGCTGTTGCATTACTATCAATGATTTTTGTTATGGGCTTCGAAATAGTATTAAGGTTTAAAAATGAAAACGTTTTGGTGGTAATATCGAACCTGAAAAATCCTTTACCGAATGCTGTTAACAACAAGTTTCCTTTTGGATCCGGTTTTAAATCTGAAACTTCATAAAAATTCCCGGGAATATGATATTCTTTTACATTTTCAATATTATTCTTTTTCACCGTGAAGAAAAGAATATTTGGCCTTGAGTAGCACCACATACCTCCATTTATATCCTCCCGAAATATACCGATGAATGTGCTATTAAAACTTTTTTCATGGTTTTGTATTAAACGGCCCGTGACCGGATCATAAACGCCCAATCCAAATAAACCTCCCAATAAAAAATGGCCGTCTTTACACCGATAAAGATTGCTGTATAGGTCGAATGGGCCTCCTTTGCGTTTTTTTTCAGAAGAAGGGATTATGTTGATATCAAAGGCATCAAAGTCAAATTTTATCAAGTGTAAACCTGCCAACCAAATAATACCTTCCCGATCACGAAAGATGGCATATATCTTTCTTTTATCTTCCAGTGATCTTTCATTACCCAGGGGGGAGGGGTTGAAATCAGTGAACGTTTTACTGTGCCAGTTAAAGAAAGAAAGTTGGGTATTTCCTGAAATAAAAGCGTTGTTGGCAGCAAACCTTGAGACTAAGAAAACGCTATCATTCATTTGACATGCAACATTGAGCCTTGAATGAGCATCGTTCTTTTCATTGGAGAATTGCCTTACAGCATTTGTCGTCCTGTTAACTAAATAAATGCCATTGTAAAATGTTGTTGCTAATAAATACCCGTCTGTTAAAAGTGTTATTGAACTAATAGTATGGTCCCGGCCAGGAATAATGGAGTCAACGACAATATGTTTATTTGTGGCGGGCTCATAGCGGACCAGGCCACTGTCTGTGCCGATCCATTCAATTCCGTTATCGTCTTTTTTATAATCTAAAAAAAAGTCGCAGTGTACTCCTTCGTGATAAAAGACTGCAATTTTTTTTTGCTTTACATCAAACTTATAGAGTGTCTTTTGAGCCGTAATGATCACTTGATCGTTTTCCACCCCCGAAATTTTGCCCATAGAGTTATCAATAATGCCTCTGAAATTGAAATGTTCCAGCCAGTCTCCATCCGGATGATATAAATAAAGGGTTTTAAATGCCAGTATCCACAACCGTCCGTTTGAGTCTACAAAAAGACTACGGATGTCGTTTTCCAGAAGAGAGTTAGTATCGGCTGCATTGTGCCCGTATATTTTAAAACTATGCCCGTCAAACCGAACGAGGCCATTGGTTGTTGACAACCAAAGATAGCCTGTGCTGTCCTGTATGATGCTGGTGATCTGACCATCCGGCAACCCGCTTTTTGTAGTATAAAAGGTGTACTGATTGTTTATTGACTGGCAAAACGTGTTATAGGATACCAGCAAAAAAACAATAAAAAGCAGGATACGATACGAAGCAATTGATCTCATCAATTTTTAGAATTGGCGGTACGGAATAATCAATTTAACTCTAAATTAGTGAAAAATATCAGCTGTCAGTAACACTTTAGTGCTATTGTCAGGAATAAAGATTAGCAGTTACCTTTACTGATTAATGGACCAGGTGATAAAAGTAGCGGTAGTAGAAGATATACGGGATATACGGGAATCCCTGCAAACACTTGTTGCCGGCATGCCCGGTTTCGACTGTACGGGTGCTTATGCTACCGCAGAAGCGGCGATTGCCGATATACCGTTCAATACGCCCGATGTGGTTTTGATGGATATTAATCTTCCGGGAATGAATGGTGTAGAGGCGGTGAAGAAATTAAAAGAGAACTTTCCTGCTATCAATTTTGTAATGTGCACGGTATTTGAAGATGATGAAAATATTTTTTGGGCTTTGCGCGCCGGTGCGGGGGGGTATATACTGAAGGGTAATTCTCCGCTGAAAATACTGGATGCCATTAAAGAAGTGCAGGAAGGCGGAGCCCCAATGAGCGCCGCTATCGCTAAACGGGTGATCAATTCATTTCATGGTATTCCCACAGATGCCAGGCCAAAACATGCCGCATTATCTGAAAGAGAAGTGGAAGTCTTACAATTGCTTTCACAGGGCCTTTTGTATAAAGAGGCGGCGGCCCGCCTTAACCTGAGTGTAGAGACTATCCGAAGCCATTGCAGGAAGATCTATGAAAAACTACAGGTGAATACCAAACTTGAAGCAATAAATATCGTATTCGGCAAACCAGTAAGATAATATCTACAGTTTATTTTCTCCGCGAAAAGTGTTACGAACGTAGCACTTTTTTTATGTCTTGTAACACTACAATGCTATTGTTGCTGGTGCCAAATGCGCTCACCTTTGTGATGTGTTTTTGGTATTTAAAATAAAGCTCTTCGGGCATTTTAGCACAAAAAAGATTTTGAACTCAATCCTATTTTTATGAACAAATTTTTCTTTACATATTTCCTGCTTTTAGCTACAGCAATCATGGCGCGTGCCCAATCTCTTGAACGCCAGGTCATCGGAACAGCCGGTAGTTTTCAGAATGTTTCCTGGGGATCATTATCCTATACTACCGGTGAGGTAGCGGTTACAACATTAACGACTGCAACAAATGTGCTGACGCAGGGATTTCAACAACCTTTGCAAAACGATGTTATGGTTTACGGCATAGGTATAAACCAACTTTCTGTTGTGGCGTATCCTAATCCGGCAGCTGATATAATTAACGTGGTCATTAATGCTAACAATGCTGATGATCGTTATTCAGTAACTTTCTTTGACCTTCCCGGACACAGGCTCGATATTCCATACAAAGAACTATCCCAAGGCACAACAACGCACTTGCTATTTGACCTGCGTCGCCTTGCTGCAGCAACTTACATGATCATGATAACTGATCAACACAATATAAAGGTTAAAGCGATCAAATTCTCAAAAAATGATTAAGCGATTTACCACTATTCTTTTCAATTCAAAACCAATGTCTATGAGATCCATGAGACTACTTTTTGCAACGGCAGTGATTATAGCTATTATTGCGTTTATAATATTAACTGCCTTAACGGCAACTGCGCAGACGCCGCAACTGATAAACTACCAGGCTGTTGCACGTAATAGCAGCGGCGGCATTATAGCTAACCAATCGGTTGGCGTGCGGCTTACTATACACGATGGCAGCGCGTCAGGAACAGTTCAGTACCAGGAAACGCAAACACTCACCACAAATGCATATGGCCTGTTCAATATGCAGATAGGTGGCGGCACTGTTGTAAGCGGAAGTATCCTTGGCGTTACGTGGGCTACGGGCACAAAGTATCTGCAGGTTGAAATGGATCCAGCCGGCGGTGTCAGCTACGTAAATATGGGTACTCAGCAATTGATAAGTGTACCCTATGCGTTTTACACTGATAAAGCAGGAAGTGCTGCAGCTCTTACAGGCAATGTGACCATGGGTGGCGATGTGACAGGCACAAACAGTGCTGCTACAGTCGTTAAATTACAGGGAAATGGCGTTAGTGCAACTATGCCGACAACCGGACAGGTGCTGTCATGGAGCGGCACAGCCTGGACACCCACTGCCGTAACTGGCACTGGTACCGTCACATCTATAACTGCCGGTACTGGTTTGTCCGGTGGTACGATCACCGGCTCCGGTACTATTAGTTTGCCAAACGTAGGCACACCCGGTACTTATGGTTCAGCTACCCAGGTGCCGGTGATCACTACTGATGCACAAGGCAGGGTGAGTGGTGTGGTGAATACGGCAATTACAGGTGATAATTGGGGAACCCAGGTTGCGCATACCGATGCTACACTCGCAGGAAATGGAACAACAGGGACCCCGCTGAAAATAGCACAACAAGGTGCTACAACAGGGCAAGCGCTGGAATGGAACGGCACTACATGGCTACCAGCCACATTGCCTACCTCCACGACTTATACTTCGGGTACAGGTATCAATATTGTAGGCGGTGTCGTTAATGCACAAAATGCAACTGCGCTATGGAATGCAAATGAATTGCAAGGCAATGGTGTGAGTGCTACTGCCCCTGCAACGGGACAAGTACTGCAATGGAGCGGCACCGCATGGACGCCCACTTCAGTAACAGGGACCGGAACTGTAACATCAATAACTGCGGGTACAGGCTTGTCAGGCGGAACAATTACTTCTTCCGGTACGATCAGTATGCCTAACGTGGGCACCGCAGGTACTTATGGTTCGGCTACACAAGTGCCGGTTATCACCACCGATGCACAGGGCAGAGTGAGTAGTGTGACCAACACCACAATAACTGGCGACAACTGGGGCACGCAGGTAGTGGCACATGATGGCACGCTAACCGGAAACGGCACTTCTTCCAGTTTCCTCGGTGCAGCAAACACTGTTGCTATGTGGAATGCCAGCAAGCTCGAAGGAAACGCTATTAGCGCCACTGCGCCTACTACTGGCCAAGGCCTTGTGTGGAGCGGCGCTACATGGGCGCCTGCTACGTTGCCAGGTACTATATATACGTCAGGCACGGGTATCAATATAGTTGGCAGCGTAGTTAATGCTCAAAATACAACTGCGTTATGGAATGCTAATGAATTACAAGGTAATAATGTGAGCGCTACAGCACCAACTTCCGGACAAGTACTACAGTGGAGTGGCGCAGCATGGACACCAGCTTCTGTGACGGGCACAGGAACTGTAACATCAATAACTGCAGGTACCGGCTTGTCGGGCGGTACAATCACTTCTTCAGGCACTATTAGTATGCCCAATGTCGGCACTGCCGGAACTTATGGTTCGGCAACACAGGTGCCGGTCATTACCACTGATGCTCAAGGTAGGGTAAGCGGTGTAACCAACACGACAATAACAGGAGATAATTGGGGCACGCAGGTAGTAGTACATGACGGTACATTAACCGGAAGTGGTACTTCCGTAAGTAACCTCGGTGCAGCTAATACTAGTGCGCTATGGAATGCCAATAAGTTGGAAGGAAACGCTATTAGCGCCACCGCTCCAACTACAGGCCAGGTGCTCTCCTGGAGTGGTAGTGCCTGGACGCCCACAACAGCAAGCGGTACCGGAACAGTTACTTCTATTACAGCAGGGGCAGGGTTGTCAGGCGGAACTATAACTACGTCCGGCACCATAAGTTTACCTATAACAGGTACTGCGGGTACTTATGGTTCAACCACACAGGTGCCGGTATTTACAACAGATGCTTACGGGCGGGTGATCAGTGCAGGCAATGTTGCGATAACAGGCGACAACTGGGGATCGCAAGCCGCTGTCACTGATGCTACATTATTAGGGAACGGTACGTCAGTTAGCCC
>Ga0207079_1169_pt1 | contig 9021 bp, 9 predicted proteins | sample Alteio_BWMinHeat_61_FD_153525 | JGI IMG/M metagenome (GOLD analysis project Ga0207079, IMG submission 153525) | Enriched cells from forest soil in Barre Woods Harvard Forest LTER site, Petersham, Massachusetts, United States -... | ecosystem: Environmental > Terrestrial > Soil > Temperate forest >...
GTTCGAATACGATTATGAGTGTGTGCTCCTCATTTTAATTCTTCTTCGAGTGAAAACACGGCAAGTTCTCCATTTATGGAAACAGTGAAGTTAAGTAAGGACGGGAAATGCGTACCGGCTTGATGACTGCCAAGCGCGCGGTTATAATCGGAATGTTGATGGATTTCTACGCAAAGTCATTTCTTATGATCGGTATAGGCACTGTGTTATTGATAGATGGTGCGAACGGTGCTGCTAACATAAACGCAGGAGCTCTTGTTGGAGGTATCGAGTCACTAATTTCATCTTTGCTCGTGTTAATCGGAATCGTTTTGGTTGGAGTAGGAATGGTTTACTTCTTGGTACTGACCTTTTACTCTTTGAGAAAGGAAGAAAGACAGACAGTTTTGTACTAAAGTAATATTGCCAATTCAAACAATCCGAAATGTCTGAATTTAGTTAGCGAAGTTGCTTTTCCGAATAACTAGAATTCCCGTTAAGTTCTAGTCAAGCATTTCATCATTGGCGAGCGCATCAAGGTAAATGCGATCCTGCTCGTAGCAACACATGTGATGTTTTGACTGGCAGACCGTGGCCCTTGTATCTCTGCATATTTGGCACGTGCAGATATCAGCTGTAAGCCTGTATTCCGACAAAAAAGAATCCCACGCGAGACGAGAAGTGCACGGAGTCTATCTAATTAACCGTTTGCGATAAATGATATCGCAACCACGGACATGCGAGACCAAAACTCCATCCTTGAAAAGCTGTTGAACGCTTTTGCCCAAAAATATCTTCCTGGCGCCAAGGTCAAACTGGACGGAAGACTACCGCGTTATGCAGGTGGGCAATCTGACATCCAAAAGAAAATCATCCGTCTTTCCCCAAAGCAGGACGTGAATCCGGATGCGATCGCGCTCGGATTGAGCTATGCCTACCGCATCGGCCCCAAATACCGGAAGATGAAGCTGGACAAAAACGAAATCCTTTTCCTCACCCTCCTCCACGAACTAGGGCACTTCCGCATTAAGGAGCATATACCACGTTTTTACTTCCAGTTAAGAGATGTTCTGAGGCGGCGTGGAAAAGTGTCGAGGGATGAGATTCCTCTGATCGAGGACTACATCAGGAGAAAAAAGGGTGAGTCGGAGCAATCTTGGGAACTGCGTATTGCAGATTTTGAAAGCTGGCTTGTTCTCGACGAGTCCATTACGCATCACATGAAAGTAGAAAACTGGGCGATCGACAAATTTGAAAAACAAAGACCCAAGATAAGAGTGATACTCCAAGCGGCCGGGTTCGCCGATTAAAAGATCTTCACTTTAGAGTGGGAACAACGTTTTTGACACTCAAGTCTACTGATCATCCACAGAAGAACAAGCTTGGCGTCTATCAAAGTGATCAAAGCTATGGAGGACATTCCAGGATTAAGCGAGGCGGAGGTTCAGGGATTTCTGAACTCGAGTAAGATTCCTCTACACCTTGCAACTACCAATGACGACGGTAGTCCGGTGATCCATCCCATATGGTTTCTCCATGAAAATGGAAAGCTTTACCTGTACACAGGAAAGGATGCCCTAAAAGCGCGGAACATCAAACGAACGAAGAATGCATATTTCTCCGTAGACACTTCTGGTGATCCCTACAAAGGGGTCAAAGGAAAGGCCTCAGCCTAGTTCCTGAGCGATCTTTCAGATTCCGTGAGAATTGCACAGGCGATCATTCTAAAATATACTGGCGCAGACAATCCATACATCCAGTCCGCAACTCAAGAGATTCAATCGGGAGAAAGTGTGGTGATTGAGCTCACGCCGGAATACTACTCTACATGGGATTATGGAAAAATGTCACAAAGCTAATTTCCAACCCATCAAATATTCTCTCTGCGCATTAAGTCTCGGAGTAAGCCATAGTTAGGGCGCTTTGAGCGATCTTTCTATGATATCTGCTACTGTCTGAGGATCTTCTAAAGCAGGAAAATGCGAGTGCCCATCAAGCCTCTGCACCCTAAACCACGAATGTTCTTCTGCGAATTTCTCTTGATCGCGTAAGAAGGCTTCATCCTTTGGAATAGAAAATATGTGGTGCACCCTTGGAGGACGCTCAAGCTCTTCCAGAGCTTTCAGTGGAGATTGATAGCGATCATAACTCTTCTCAATTTCGCGACCTGCTCTGGACCACATTTCATAACCAAAAGTTCTCATTTCTTTCTGCACGTACTCCGCGATCTTTGCGTTTGGGTTTTCCGATAACCATCCTTTGAACAGCGCGTCCCTAACCTCCTGCCAATGTTCACGCGTCTGCAAACCCTTCAAGGCTCCCATGAATTCCTGCGGTGGTTTCAACACCAGCCAGTCTAATAGCACCAATTCTGGCACCATCTCGCCTAATTGCCGCCGGAGCTCGATTGCGATCCATCCGGAATGTGCAGCTGCAACCGGCACCACTCTTCGTACCTTACTCTTGGCAAGTACCGCCCTCGCCGCCTCTACTAGCTCCTCTTCGCCAAAATCTTTCGCCGGAAGCTGGGAATCCCCGTGTCCGGGCCAATCAACCACAAGACACCGTCTATTGGAAGAACAGAGGGCTATCAAGTCTTTGTAATATGTTCGAGGTGCACACCACCCACTCATTAAAAGAAGTACCGGCTCCCCTCGTCCTACATCGTCGTAAATTATCCGCGTCCCGTTCGAAATAACTTCCATTCTGGCGCTTGAAGAGGCGCATTCCCCCAGATATTTAACGCTCACTCCAGAAATTGTACAAAATTTTAGGCGTAACAAAAGACTTTTCTTACTGACGCGCTAGAGAAAATGCTCTACAACTCATGCAAAAAGAAAAGCGCGCGAGATCGATCAAAAAGAAAGGTGAAGCGAGCGGCCCCAGAGTAGAAGCGATTGTTTTCGATGCGTATGGCACCCTTTTCGATCTGGATTCGTTTGGAAGGGATGCAGAGCAAATTCATCACGGTTATGGAAAGGAAATCGCCGGAATAGTGAGGCAAAAACAGATCGAGTTCGCAATGACGCGTACGATCCTTGGCAAGTATGTCGATTTTGAAATTCTTACGCGAAACGCGATCGAGTTTGCCCTCAAGGAGACGGGAATAAAGAGGACAGATGCCGGCGTGGAAAAGCTCTATTCCGCATTTCAGAATTTAAAGCCGTACAAAGACGTCGCAAAGGCGCTAAACGATCTCGACGCGCTCGAAGAGCTCAAAGTGGCGGTGCTGAGCAACGGTACAGAAGCTATGCTGGACAAACTCATGGAGCACGCCGACCTAACATTCCTCTCGGAGGGAATCATTAGCGTGGACGAGGCAAAAGCGTACAAGCCCAGCCCCAAGGCATACCTCCACGGCCAGAATACCCTGGAAATTTTCGAAAAAGAAAAGGTGTTCTACATTTCGGGAAATTCGTGGGATGTTGCGGGTGCGAAGGCGTTCGGCTTTTTGGTCGGGTGGATCAATCGCACCAAGCAGCCGCTGTTCGATGAAGGATTCTACGATTTCCGCCCGGATTTCGAGTTTTCTTCTTTAGAAGAGATCGCAGAACTCTTCGAAGATGAGTGAGCCGGGATATGTTTCCCCCTACTCTGGATCTTTTTGACTCCATTCTAAGTGACGCGTCCCTCCTCAGCTCGATTGCCATTATTTTAGGTGCCATCTTCGTCGTCTTTCAGTTGCAGGACGATCGGAAATTAATCGAGGCGTCGATCAAACAGGCTAATTCCTCCCAAGAGCAGGCGCGGCTTTCCACCGAACAACTAAAACAGAACTACGAGCTAGCCACCGTAGACCTCGTGACCGACATTTACGATTTTGCAAATAGCCTCGAGTTTCAAAAATCGTGGATTACCGTCATCAATTCGAAAATCAAATCCTATGAAGATTTCAAAAAACTGCCCGACGAAAAACAGCTCGCGTTTCACCAAGTAGCGTCGCTTTTCGAGTCAATTGGTCTCCTGGTCGAGAAAAACTACGTAAAGCAGGAGTTGATCGATGACATGTTTGCAACGCAGCTTGCCTGGAAGTCGCTCGAGCCGTTCATCATCGGGATGCGGCAAGAATACGCGGCCGAAGACTATTACTTTTTCTTTGAGAAACTACACGTAAGACTTTCTGCGCCAACGCAGGAAACGTAGAAGCATTTAGCGCGAGGTAACTTAGGGAAGATGGAGTGTTCCACCTTATTTAATTTCTTGTGACTCTCAGTTCTAACAAAGTTGTGAACTACAGTTGCCCTCGTTGATAAAATTGAAAAAGGATCTGGATTCTGCAGAGGAGATTCAGCTGAGCGTCGTGGGGAGAAAGTCCGGACACATGATCCCGCGGCCCGTGTGGTTTGTGCGAGACGAGGATAAGCTCCTCCTCCTTCCCGGGTCCGGAAGCAAGAGCCAGTGGTACAAAAACGCATCCAAGCATCCTAAAGTAGAGATTTCGACACACGGAGATACCTATCAACTGGGTATCCGGCTGACCTCCAGCCCGGATGAAGTAAAGCTGATCGTGGACAAGTTTAGAGAAAAATATGGAGCAGGGGATGTAAAACGATATTACGAGAATTTCGATGCGGCAGCCGAAATGACTCTGGCTTAATTGTCAATCAATTAGGGCAATGCCTAAATGTTGTTCTGCAAAAATGGATCGTAACAATGTAGTTTGCGAAACTAAGCAAACCATATAAGCAAAAACTCACTCGTCAATCAAAAAGAGAGATTGGGTCTGTGAAATCCAATAACGGAATCAGTCGCGGTGTTCTTGTTATTGTCGTAGTCGTGATCCTCGTTGTCGCCGGCGTGGGAGTTTATTTTGCGAGTGTTGCCGGCAAAGGTACGACCAGCAGTACTGTTACAACGTCGGGACAGAGTACTAGTAGTTCAGTTACCTCCCCGGCATCATCGACATCTCAGGGTAGTGCTACTTCTTCTCCAAGTTCTACAACGTCTGCCCCGCCCTCTAGCTCTACAACTTCCACAATTTCTTCATCCACCCAATCCGGACCTGACACCCTCGTAGTTGAAGAAGGGCAACAGCCGGACTCTATGGACCCCTCAGTGGAATTCACCACTCCCGGAAATGAGATCACCTCGAACGTTTACCAGGGTCTGGTAGCTCCGTACCTTTCGAGCAACAGCCAGTACGTCGGAGTGCTCGCGCAGAGCTGGACGTCATCTTCTGACCAGATGAATTGGAATTTTACCCTTCGCCAGGGCGTCACTTTCTCCAATGGAGATCCCTTCAACGCATATGTCATGTGGTACTCGTTGTACAGAACTCTGATTGTCAACCAGGCGCCGTCGTTTATTTTAGGGCAAAACTTTGGAGTGAATTCTTCGGGAGCAAATATTTCTGATACGGTCTTAAATTCGATGAATTACTCGTCGCCCTCCGCTGCAAACCTGACCCTCATGGAAGCTCCCCTGCAGTCTTTCCAGGTAATCAGCCAGAATGAGATCGCGCTGCATTTGGGTTATGGATACAATGGAAATGTATCGTACTCTGCGCTTCTCGCTACTCTCACCGCGCCCTCTTCCTTTGCAGTAGATCCCAAGGTCGTCCTTGCAAACGGAGGCGTGACCGCGAATACAAAGAATTCTTGGATGCAGACCAACGCCCTCGGCACCGGGTTTTATCTCTTGAACTCATGGGTGCAAGGACAGAGCGTAAAACTGGTAAGGAACACGAACTACTGGGGCGGGAACGTACCCTCTGGACAGTCGAATTACGCGATTCAGCCCGCAATTTTGGGTACAATCATCATCTATTACAAGCCCACGAGCTCCAGAATCGCTGATCTAAAGTCTGGGGCGGCGCAGATACTGGGTGCGACAGATGTTTCTGAAATTTCCGGACTCGCGACCCTCCAGGGTATACCCAACATCAACATCACCAAGCTTCCCATCGAGTTTGGATCGGCCGTTGCATCGTACTTTGTATTCATGAATCCCTACATCAATTCCCAGTTCAACAATACTTTGGTCAGGGCAGCAGTAGCAAACGCGATCGACTACAAGGGAATCATTCACGCGGTATTCTCAGATCTCGCGCAGACTTGGATTGGACCCATTCCTCCCGGGTTTGCAAATTACAATCAGACTGTACAGGGGCTTACAGGGTACTCTTACAACCCCACCATAGCTGCCCAGGATCTTGCGAGTGCAGGTTACCAGGCAAAGCTCTCGAACGGTACCACGCTGAATCAGGCTGGGGCAGCATTTCCCACTCTCAATTTCATTTATTCGCCGGACCTCGTTTCAGAATCACAAGCCGCCCCCATCATAGCGAACGAGCTCGGAGCCATCGGAATGAAGGTGAATCTCGTCTCCATGACTTTCTCGCAGTACACAGCGTACCTCTTTTCCACCGGGGCAAATGGCACGAAAGGGTTCGGGCTAGGCTACTACTCGGAGGATTATTTCGCGAGTCAGGACTTTGTGACGGCACTTGCTAACTCCAACTACACCGGGGCTCCAGTACTTTTCTCCAATCAATCCACCTATGCCGCGAACGCCGCCGGTGCGACGGACAACGCCACATTACTGCAAGCCTACAGCAACGTGACCACAACGATGCTCAATTCCTACAATGATGTGTGGCTCTACGTGCCAGTGCAGCTCGCGGTGAACGTGCAAAACCTTGCGGGCATGGTTCCAAACCCTACCGGTTCGTGCGCGGGCTACTTTATGTTCTACAATACAGTCCACTACACCTAGAACTTGCACTTCCGAAAAGCTTGACACAAAGCTTTTCTTGAGTTACTTTTTCTGCTGACTGGATAGCATGAAATCCCCCTCTAACGAAGAGCTGCGTGAGGTCGCCCACGAACTCGGCTTCAATGTGGATGAACGTGAATTAACCACTTTCTCCAAATTCATTGAGCATGAATTCCTTCCGGCTTTTAATGAGCTGGAGCAGGAAGAAGAACCAAAGCTCCTGGCAGAAGGTGCTTCAAGAGATCCGGGACACTTTCCCTCGCGAGAAGAAAACAAGTTCGGCGCGTGGGCCTGGAAGTGCAACGTCAGGGGAAAATCCGGTGGGATTCTTTCTGGAAAGAGGATTGCCCTAAAAGACAATGTATCTCTCGCCGGGGTTCCCATAACCAACGGAACGGCTGCCTTGAAGGACTTTATCCCTACCATAGATGCAGAAGTAGTCAGGCGCATACTCGCAGCTGGAGGAGAAATTGTGGGAAAAGCGACGTGCGAGAATTTTTGCTGGACGGGTGGTTCTGTAACCTCGTTTCCACAGCGGGTTTTGAACCCCCGCGACCCGAATTACATGGCTGGAGGCTCTTCCAGCGGCAGCGGGGCTCTTGTCGCCGCCGGGGAAGTGGACATGGCGGTGGGGTGTGATCAGGGTGGGTCGATTCGCATTCCGAGCTCGTGGTGTGGTATCTACGGCCTCAAACCCACGTACGGACTAGTGCCCTATACGGGAATCATCACGGGGGAAATGACCTTCGACCATGCAGGTCCTATGGCTTCGACGGTGGAGGACGTTGCACTACTCCTTGAAGCGATTGCGGGACGCGACGGAAAGGATGCGCGGCAGGCGATGGCGGGTACAGCTTCCGAAGTCCCGAAGTATTCCTCAAAGTTGCGCGCAGATGCGGCCGGTCTAAAGATCGGAGTGGTACAAGAGGGGTTTGGATGGAAAGAACAGGAGGCGGACGTGGAAGCAGGGGTGAAAAAAGCAGCTGCTAAATTCGAAGAGCTGGGTGCGAGCGTAGAGGAAGTCTCGATTCCCGTTCACAGGAAAGCTGCGATGCTCATGCTTGGCGTAGATTGTGAAGGCTCGTGGCGCTCGCTCCGGAACAAGGGAGTGGACTTTGGAACGCTGGGGTACTACAATACGGATCTTGCGGGCTTTCTCGGGACGCACCTGCGAATGAATGATGAAAATTTTTCTCCCAATGCAAAACTTATCGCGATCTTTGGGGAATACATGATCAAAAAATACCATTCTATTTTCTACGCAAAGGCGCAAAACATTCGCCCGTCCGTGAGGAAACAATACAACGAGGCGCTCGAGCGCTACGACTTACTTGTGATGCCTACCACGCCTCAAAAGGCACAACCCTTCCCTGATAAGGAAAAGGACCTCACGAACTACCTCACCCTGGGGGGCAACATGATAATGAACGTGGCTCCCTTTGATTTCACCGGGCATCCTGGATTAAATGTACCGGTCGGCATGTCACACGGACTGCCCATCGGAATGATGCTTGTGGGAAGGCATTTTGATGAACAGACTATCTTGAATGCAGCTTGCGCTTACGAGAAACTGGCTGCACGGTAATCGAGGTTTGTTGACGCCCTAAATGGTGTATCTCAAAGACTTTCTTTCCTTTCTGGGGAAGAGGGTCCTCGCGACGATCGCGATCATGGTCGGGGTCGTTGTAATTGTATTCCTCATATCGCACGTCCTGAATCCCAATCCGGCTGCACTGTGGGCGGGAGCCAAGGCGAGGGTCACCACGGTTGCGGCGATCGAAGCTCAATATCACCTCAAGGATCCCGTGCTCGCGCAGCTCTACTACTTTGTCACGAGCATATTTACCGGCAATCTGGGAACCGACCCGGTCACCGGGCAATCGATCTCCTCGGAAATCTGGGCGTACGCCCCAAACACTGTGGAGCTCGTCGTTGCCGCGTTGCTCATTACTATCGTGTTTGGAATCACGCTGGGCTACATCGCCGGGATGCACTTTAGCACGAAAATTGATTCTACAATTCGGGTGCTTTACCTGGGAGCGTGGGCGACACCCTACTATCTCGGAGCGATTGCTGCGATCCTCATCTTTTCGGTCGCGATTCCGATCTTGCCCTCTGGCGGAATGTACTCTCTCACTTTGAATCCACCGCCGCACGTAACGGGGATCTTCATACTGGATTCATTGATCGCTCTAAATTGGGCGGACTTTGCTTCCGGTATCCAGCATCTTATCTTGCCCGCGCTCGTTTTAGCTGTATTAGATTTCGGCATCATCACGCGTGTCACGCGATCCTCGGTTTTAGACGTGAGGTGGTCGACGCATGTAA
>Ga0207079_1170_pt1 | contig 8984 bp, 4 predicted proteins | sample Alteio_BWMinHeat_61_FD_153525 | JGI IMG/M metagenome (GOLD analysis project Ga0207079, IMG submission 153525) | Enriched cells from forest soil in Barre Woods Harvard Forest LTER site, Petersham, Massachusetts, United States -... | ecosystem: Environmental > Terrestrial > Soil > Temperate forest >...
TACGTACCAGGAGTGCGGCTTGCCAATCTTGTTTATGTGAATCCTGTTCTTGAGAGGACCCGTTAAAGGGCATCTCTCTAGAGAGCTCTTGAGAGGGGCTCCCTTGAGAGGGCTCCTCTTTTGTCTTGGTCCGCATACCTTTCCAAAGAGAAGCTGCTTCTCTTGCAGAGCTCAAATAGTTTTGAATGGGGGTATAGAGCTGGTCAGGGGGAAGGAAGGATGAGATCTCCCTACTTTTAACCTTGTCATAAAAAGCGATATCAAAGCTGAGGCGGTTGACCTCAAGACCGCTCTCTTTAAAGATTCGATAATCCCTTGAAGTCGTGAGAATCCTTTTAAGCTCTTGAGCCTGAGAGGCACGTTTATCAAAATCAGTTTCGTGGGCGTAAGTCTGAACTTTCTCTCGCATTTCTCCTGCAACCGCGTGATCTAAAAGCTTATCTTCCTTGATATTCAGCAGCTTAAAGAAAGGTCGATATTCTGTGGGTAATTCCACGATCTTCAAGGCCAGGGCGTCCCTCTTGATTTGTGTTTCACGAAATTGTTCAAAGGTTATGGGAGCATGGAGAGAAAGATATATCTGGGCGGAATCTTCCTTGGATATACCTTCCTTCGGAAATTTCTCCTGTTTTTGTAAGTGGCCATAAAGTGCTGCCGCTTCATTTCGGGTTGTTACATAAACTTTGACCTCATCGTAATAGGCTTTTTGATTTGGGCTAAGGCGTTCATAAAAAAGAACCTGGACCTGAGAACGTTGATGAGCCACTGCATGGGTTTTGATGGACACTTGGTAAACACGGGTTTCTTTTGTAAGCTCCTCTCCCCAGTAGTCTCGCATATTGCCAGTTTCATCCTTTGTCACTTTAAAGAAAGGGGAATAAAGGCGTTGATTTTCCTGAAAAACACTTGCGAGTGAATCTCTCTCAGCTTTTTGGGCTTTATAGTTTTCGTAAAGCTCATGAGAACTGGCCAAAGCGCCCGGATGAGTTTGGCTAATGGTTTTCCAAAGGTCGCGTGTTTCTCTCACCAGATCCATATACCCTTGCACTTGGATGGAGGCCCGATGTTCTAGATCGGAAAGAAGACGTGGGCGAAGGCCGGTCTCAACCTCAAGAACATCCTTTCGAATCCCTGCAAGTTTTACGTAGGGAGCATGATTCTGCCAGTCTTTGAGGATACCCTCTGCAACTCGTTTCTTTTCTTGCATGCAGGTTTGATAGGCTGGGTAGGAGTCATGTTTGTAGAGTGGAGCTGAGGGATCAAGACTCCCCTCCATCTCTTCTCTCAAAGTAGCCCCTTCTACCATCAAATCCCGATATTGCTGAACTTGCTCGAAATAAGGCTTTTGATCCTCAGGCACCGTATAATCTTGAAGTGTTAGTTTTTGGGATGGACGTCCAATGAGATCCACCACGTCCTTGAAATCCAGGAATTGTTCTCGATTCACATAGACTTGGACGTTCTCCCGATGGCGGGTCATGGCGACAAGTAATGTAGAAGGCTCCAGTAGGGGATCTGGAGAAACAAAGGACCTGTCAAAGGTTGAGCCCTCTGACTTATGAATGCCCATAGCATAGCCATGGGTCATGTGGGCATAGTCATTTGTATTAAACTGAACACGTCTGTTCCCATCCAGGCGAACCGTAAGTACAGATTGATTCTCGTCATAGGATTCAATGGTTCCGAAGGTGCCGTTTTTGACGCCTTTGCCAATACTACTCGTTTCCTCAGCATTCTTCACATAAATTCCATGAGAGTCATTCTGGGTAAAACGAACTCGATCACCAATGGCATAGTCTTCTCCATGGATCTTAAACTCCTGCAGCGGCCGAGCTTGTGACTCAGCTCCCCCCAAATATCCGCGCTCAAGCAGCTCCAATCGAATGCTCTGATTAATCTCATAAACCTCCGTATTTCGATAGGCCAAGGCAATGCGGGTTTGGTGAGGGTTCTCCATGAAGTCTTTCACATAATCTTGGGTGAGGCTTTGGATCGCCAACTCAGCTCGCTCATGCCAGGTGAAATGCCCCTTTTCATAATAGGGCTTTAGGCCATCCAAAACGTTATGATCATTCAAAAGCTTTGAACACTCGCGCTGCCAAGGCATGCGCTGACGAACAACCTCAGAGGTCTCACAAAAGCCAAACCGTCCTCCAAAGAGACGACCATAATCTCCCGGATCTCGGGATTTAATCTGAGCGGGGTCTTGGACGATCAGAACCTTGGCGCCTTTGAGAGTGACTTCCTCAAGGAAAGGCTCCCACAGATGCCCGCCAATCATATTGGCCTCATCAACAATAATAACGTCTTTGTCCGTAAACTTATGTTGTTCCAGCTCCTTTACCCTACTCAGAGCATAATCATAAGCGCGACCCCATAACTTTCCGCTCTCAAGCAAATCACTCTGCTGCTGATAGGTCTTCCAAGCGTAGTGAAAGCTGTCCAGGGTTTTACAAGGAATACCGATTTCCTGTTCCATAATATCAATTGCCTTGCCTTGGAAGGAAGTACCCAGAACCCGATAGCCAGATTCTTGGTAAGCGTCAGAAACCGCCTTCAGAAGGGTGGTTTTTCCTGTGCCTGCCTTGCCATTGAGAATACAAATATCGGACCCGGAGCATAGATGGTTAATGGCTGCGCACTGTTCCTCAGAGAGCTCAAATCCCAGTTCTGCCTCCCGAGATTCGATGGATTGAGAAATAGCCGATTCAGACACAGACTTGCCTTGTCTTTGATGAAGTGTATCGGCCAACTGGAGCAATTTCTCTTCTTGCTGCTTGTAGGTGACTGAGGTGAATACCTTATCTCGATTGATATTCTCTCCAACAAAGTGCGTAATTGTATTATCTTTCAATAAGCGATCCGTAAATGTTGCAGCAACCTGTTGGAGCTGTTGTCCTAAGGCACGTTCCCCCATAAAATTGTCATTAGCTTGATTCAAAATCATCTCATGAGGAATTTCAAATCCCTCTACTTTGGATTTCAAAAGAGCAAAGAGTTTCTCATCCCCACCTACTCGTCGAAGAATCTCATCTTCAAGGTGAGCACGGGTAAAAACGGTACGTTTCTGGGCGAGTTCTTGGATTAAGGTTGCTGGATTATTGCAGAGAATTTCGATATTCTTTTGGCGAATGACGTCATTATCGGCCACAATGCGGGAGTATTCACCCCGCTCTGCAAGCCGTTGGGCGTACCATCCTTCATGTTCAGTGGGAAGAAAAACCAACCCCCGATCCGCGTGAGATCGACTATCGATACGGACCTCATAACCACCCAATGCAAGATGCTTATTGGCAACCTCCTCCCACTGTTTACGAGTGATCATGAGCTCAGGTTTAGAGACAATATCTCGGTCTTTTCGTTGACTGAGTTCTCCCTCCACGAGAGAACGACGGGTGATCAAACCATGAAAGTGAGGGTTGCCCCGATCCCAATGAATGGCATACTCAACCACAAGGCCGCGCGACACAAACCGCTCCTTCAGGAACTCTTCTACGCATGTCTCAGCTTCTTCTTTTGAGAACTCAATGGGGAGGGCGCCCATAATGGTTTGGGCCGTTTGGCTTGAGGCGAGAAACTTCTCTTTTGCCCCTAAGCTTTTCTGGTTTTTATCAGGATCGCGAGCGTCCCCTCGGAACCGCAGAGAGGCCATGTCGTCTTCAAATTGTTCAACCTTATTCCACAATAGGGAGGGGTTCTTTGCCCAATCCGGCGCACCCTCAGGCGCCAGGACACGGCTAATGATGACGTCATCCTTGCAGCCATAATCGTGAACCACACCGGTGCGAACGTCTTGAGCTTTTCCCCCTGAGATGTAGGCGCTAAAGCCCACCGCAGACCGTCCCTCACTGCGTGAAATAAAGCCAAGATTGAGCGAGTAAATCGCCATAGTTGAGCGCCTCAAAGTTAGGCGTCAATCCTTTGTAAAAACGCTTGGAAGAAAAAATAAACCTCAGCTTCGGGTTATTCTGAATCAAAACTCTGAATAACCCACAGCTTTCTTCCTGCAAAAAAAGCAGGAATCTCAGGCCTATCCCCTATTCTAACGAGGGGTGATGCGAAGTCTCTCTATCAGGAATCAAGTCATAGAAGGCAGGTCTCGAACAGTTTTTTTTGCCATGCCTATTGAGTCAACTCCTCTCCGGTTCCTATCTATTTTGATTTCTGATTCTTTATAATAACGCCTGTGGCCACAAAGCGCAAGCCGATTTACAATTTTTTGTAAATCGCGCATAAGTGCGCCGTGTGCCGTAAAACGACCCACAGATGAAGTATGTGGTATATACGCATATGTGAGTTGCGAAGCTTTATAAGAGATGAAGGAGGGCCCTTCGAAGCCGGTTTTTAGGAGCAGGCTTCAAACCACCTCAAGCTGCTGTGGTAAAGAGCCATGGTGGTGAGCGTTGAGGAAAAGTCTACAATTAAGTGGGCAGGTAACGATCAAAGAGACGAACAAACTTGAAGTACCGTTGATGCGTCGTAAATGCGAGACTTGACATCAAAATGGGGAGCAGTGCGCACCTCCCCAGATAAGTTCATCGGGAACCTAATTACTGGGTGAGCGGTGTCCGGCGTGAAGGTAACGTGAATTTGATCGAGGCTTTTATAAGGAAATGCGGGAACCTGTCGCTCCGATGTTAAGGGAGAAATCCAAGTGGCTGAAACCATAAGGATGAGAGTACCGATGCGGGGAACAGGGGCGGGCCAGCTCGTAGTAGTGACGAAGTTTCTGTAATGGAAATGGAGCAAAGGGGCTGGGTTAGGTGGTCGAATTAAAATGCAACTCGTAAGAGGAGGATATTTTGAGTAAGACAAAACCCTTTACCATTCCAAAAGACCTAGTGGTAGAGGCCTATAAGTTAGTCAAAGCCAATGCAGGAGCTGCTGGTGTAGATCAGCAGTCGATTGCAGATTTTGACAAGAACTTGCAGGATAATCTTTATAAAATCTGGAATAGGATGTCATCTGGGACGTACTTTCCTCCACCTGTTAAAGCGGTACCTATACCGAAGAAGCAAGGAGGGACACGAATCCTGGGGGTGCCAACGGTATCTGACAGAATTGCCCAGATGGTGGTCAAATTGGTGTTTGAACCGACTGTGGAACCTTACTTTTACCCAGACTCCTATGGATATAGACCGAACAAATCGGCGCTGGATGCCATTGGTGTTACACGTCAGCGTTGCTGGCAGTATGACTGGTGTTTAGAGTTTGACATCAAAGGCCTGTTCGACAACATTGATCATGATTTGTTGTTAAAAGCAGTAAGAAAGCACACAAACATAAAGTGGGTAATACTTTACATAGAGAGATGGCTAAAAGCGCCTATGCAACTTCCTGATGGGAGCCTGGTCGAAAGGACTAGAGGCACTCCTCAGGGCGGCGTAGCAAGTCCTGTCTTGAGTAATCTATTCCTTCATTATGTGTTTGATGCCTGGATGACCAAACATCACCCAGAGGCACCTTGGTGCCGCTACGCGGATGATGGATTGGTACATTGCCGAACGGAACAAGAAGCACTGCAAATACTGGCGGTACTGAAGGAACGGTTCGAGGCGTGTAAACTTGAGCTTCATCCAACAAAGACGAAGATTGTCTACTGCAAAGATGGGAGCCGGAAAGGCCAATACTCCCAGACAGAGTTTACTTTTCTGGGGTACACCTTTCGTCGTCGTAAGGTAAGGAATAAGAAGCGAAATAGTATATTCGTGAACTTTACTCCAGCGGTGAGTAAAGCGGCTCTCAAATCGATGCGGGCAGAGACACGCAAACGAAGAATACGCAACAGAGCAGATCTAGAACTGAGTGAAATAGCGGTAATGTACAACCCAGTCTTACGAGGCTGGATGCAGTATTATGGTCGTTACTATCCCTCAGCGTTAGATCCTGTTCTTGGGCATTTCAATAAAACTTTGGTTGCGTGGGCCATGCGTAAGTACAAGAAGCTTGAAGGCCATAAAACACGGGCGATTCACTTTATACAAGAAATTGCAGAAAGAGAGCCGCTGTTGTTTCCACACTGGAGAAAAGGGACGGTATTGAGGTTTGCCTAATGGGAGCCGTATGACCGGAGACGGTCACGTACGGTTCTGCGAGGGGCTGGCGGGGAGGTTCCGCCGGCCTACTCACCTCCTTACGTCGGATAGCCTATGGCTAGTTTTTTTGTTTTCGTAATTCTCATGTTTTTTGTATAGATACAGTATTTTCCATTTGTGTCGTGCACGTAGATTTGATACACTGCAATCGTAAAGAGGCAAAATGTGAAACATACTCCCCGTCTTCGCGGGGACAAGCCTTGGGCGAGAAATACAGGGCTTAACAAAGGAACTTGCACATGACTGCTTCTATCAAAATACGCCAACTGGAATCAAAGATTTCAGACCTTCAAACGCAACATCAGCTTCTTCTTAAAGAACGCCAGCAGGAAATAGCCGTCCTCCTATCCGTAGTCGACCTAACCCATTTCAATGACAAAACCCTAGTGGGTGCTCTCTTCTTCATAAAGGATAAAATCACCACTCAAGATCCAATCCTGGAGGCTTGGCGTGCTGCCGGTGAGAAATTTCTGCGCCAGCACAAAGCAAGATCTTCTTACCGCCAAGCTCACGCAGAGAGGAAAGAGCCAGAACGATTTCCTAAAACACCAGATGAAAAAGTCAGACCTTCCAAACAAACTCACACACCTCTGGCAACAGATCAATTGCCTCAAGAATCATCTAAACCGGGAAAAGCATAAGATGAAACTGCAGCACCAATCAGTTCGTAAGGCCCGGACGCGTCAACTCATAACAGCGGGGGGTCTTTTGCAAAAATCCGGCCTCTTAGAAGTCTTTCACATTAATCCTGATGATGATCTCCAGGATTATGAAAACCGTGAAAATGCTGCAGCCCTGTTGGGCTTTCTCATAGAGAGCTACCAGAAAAATGATTTTGATGAGCTTAATTTGGAGAGGTGGAGGATAAGGGGAGGAAGAGCTCTAAAGAGTGGATAGTTAGAGCCGGCACCCTCGGATAGGGGGCGTAGTTCTCTTACTTACAACTCTTACAGTCATTATCTTGTTCCCCGTGTATCTGGCTCCATCTTCTGGCAGAACATCTCAAGCACGTATAGAGCCACAGGATGATTTTGCTCTGCTGCTTTAAGGTACCAGTTCATGGCCGTAATTATCCTGCTCTACTCCACGGATGGTCTTTCCTATGATGCTGCTTCTCTTCTCGATCATGCACAAATTCAAGCGAGGAGATACTTAGACCTCCTCCAGCGACAGATGGAACAGGAGCATGTGCATACGAAGCAAATGGAATGGGGGTTGTAGGGTGATTAACGGAGTGTACTTCCCCCTTTATCATCAATTTGTTTCACCACTTGCCCATAGCTGACAGAGGTACTCACGCATAAAAAGAGCCACCTTACTATTTTGCTCTGCAGCCTTACGGAAGTATTTCTTGGCTACCCCATATCCATTCTGATAAATGAATCCTATCATAATTAGAGAGCCAACATCACCTTGCTTTTTCCGCTTTACGAAACCACTTCATGGCTTCAGAATGTCTTGTGAAACTCCTAGACCATCGTGATATAATGTTCCAATATGAGGATGATAAGCTTTCATTCTAATCACCCTTAGCCTGGCTGTTTCTCCGCAACAGCAATAAAACAACGACCACCGTTAACCAAGTGGTCGTTGTTTTATGCTTTATATTCTCTATTTTAAGCACTCCTCTCTTCCAAAACTCTTTCATTTAAAGGCAAAGATATAGAATCTGCCAGCGGGCCATCGATTATCGTGAAAAAGTACCCCTTAAATTACGTGATCACGCTCAGACGTAAAATCTAATAGAGATTTATTTTTCTTAATTCTCTCTTGTATTTCATATGCTATTGTTACAGTCGTTGTCTTTCCAAGATATAACAAAGATAAAAAGCCAAAAAGTTTATCTTCACAATTGCTCCAATTATATTTTGGAGCTCTTTCTAACAGCTCGCTTAACAAGGAACTAGCGGTAAGTCGCGGGTGAGCATCAATAATATCTTCAATTTGCTGGGCGATATTGGAGCAAATATTCCTATCCCGATAGCACCCATTTTTGGCGTTATTGGCCAGCTTAAGCACTAATGGTTTCAGCCTTCTTTCCAAATTTATCTTTTCTTGGCTTCTACTGATTCCATTTTGCACATTCCTATGCGCTTCTTGAAAAATTTGACCATTTCTATTGATCGCTGGTTCCACATTCATACGCTTTTCTTCTTTTCCACTGATTTCTATGGGCAGTTTTCTCGTTTCAGGCTCCGCGACATCAGGCTTTGCTAAATCGCCTGACGGCTCCTGCTTCGCATTATTGACATCTTCGACGCCAGCTTCGCACCCTGTGTTCAAGGGCCGCTCTTGCATCTTTCTTGATTCATCCGGGACAGCTAACTTCTTTTCCGCAAGAAATTCATCATTAGGTGCTCTCTCCTGTTGGTCAGAAACATTGGGGTTGGCGGAAGGCAACGGGTTAAGCCCTTCCTCGCTTGAAACAGAGAAATTCTCAAGTGCACGTTCCTTAGCCTCGGGAGTTAGAGGAACTGTTCTTTCCAAAGGTTCGTGCTGCGCAATTATGAACGTGCCCCAACCAGGATTTTTTTTCACATTAGGAGTCATATCTCCCTTTTTCAGCTCTATGACGATTGTCCGATTTTCCTCATTGCCACATAATTCCCACTCGTCTTCTTTCTGTTTCATAGTGTTGGGCGTTTCTGATTTCGTATTTACAATCTTACTCTTTTCAGATAATGAATCATCCTCCATAGCTAGAGAAGGTGAAAACGCGGACATCAATGCCACGAGGGCTACACCACCATAATAACTTTTTAGCTTGATGTTAATATCATTTGATTTATTGGTTAAATTTTTCATTTTTTTCTCCTTTTTAATCATACAGTTAAATAATAAAGCTCATAAGATTGAGTTGTTCTTTATTATTTTATTGCTGCTGCAACC
>Ga0207079_1128_pt1 | contig 8971 bp, 9 predicted proteins | sample Alteio_BWMinHeat_61_FD_153525 | JGI IMG/M metagenome (GOLD analysis project Ga0207079, IMG submission 153525) | Enriched cells from forest soil in Barre Woods Harvard Forest LTER site, Petersham, Massachusetts, United States -... | ecosystem: Environmental > Terrestrial > Soil > Temperate forest >...
ATAACGCTCTATCAACCCTCTTTTCGCCTCTAGCGACGCTATCATTTCTGGAACAGTTACATTATAATAGCTGATAGCCGGGGCTTCCCCATAGCCTGTAATATTACCCAATCCCAATGAGGTTATTAAAGTAGGCTGATGCGTTTTCTCACCGTGGCTTGTGATAAATGGATATTCAAAAGCCAATTCGTAAGAATAATGTTTTAATTGCAACATTCGATAAAATTGCGATTATTTTTGCTCACAGAAAATTCCTGCTATGCCAAAGGTACCGTTTTGGGTATTTATTCTGATCGCTATACTGTATTTCACAGCCGTACGGGTTGATACGATGGATGTTGACGCCTCGCAATATGCCGAAATAAGCAGGGAAATGGTGAAAAACGGCGATTACCTGCATGTTTTTGACCGAGGCTACGATTATTTAGACAAGCCACCTTTGCTATTCTGGACAAGCTCCGTGAGTATGAAAATATTTGGCGTAAATAATTTCGGGTATAAATTTCCTTCTATATTGTTTGCTTTGCTGGCTATCTTCTCCACCTACAGGCTAGCTAAATTATTGTATGGCGAAAGTACGGGACGCATGGCGGCTTTGGTACTTGCTACATGCCAGGGCATGTTCCTGATGACGAACGATGTGCGGTGCGATACAATTTTGATGAGCTGCGTTATTACGGCTATATGGCTCATTAAAGAATGGTTTGTAAAATGCAAACCATTATACGTGCTTGCGGGATTTCTGTTTATTGGGCTTGGTATGCTCACAAAAGGGCCCATTGCATTTATGGTTCCTGTTTTCTGCTTTGCCAGTGAGTGGACCTTGAAGCGGGAGTGGCAAAATTTCTTCCGCCCGGTATATCTTTTAGGCTTTATTATTATTGCGCTCGTGTTGCTGCCGATGAGCATAGGCTTGTACCAGCAATTCGACCTGCACCCAGAGAAACTGGTTAATGGAAAAGACCACGTGTCCGGTTTGCGTTTTTTTTATTGGTCACAAAGCTTTGGCCGCATCACCGGTGAAAGCCCGTGGAAGAATGATGTAGACCTTAGCTTCCTGTTGCAGAATATGCTTTGGTCGTTCCTGCCTTGGATATTCCTGTTTCTCACTGCGCTGGTATTAAACATTGCACAACTATTCAGGCAAAAGTTCCGCCTGCAACCACAACAGGAATGGCTTACTACCGGTGGCTTCCTGCTCACTTACCTTGCATTAGGTTCATCGGCATACCAATTACCCCATTATATTTTTGTAGCATTTCCTTTAGCTGCAATAATTACAGCACACTTGCTGTTTGTGCTGATAGAAGAAAAAAAATACCGGGGACTTTATAAATTCATGCAGCCATTTCATGCCGTTATCACGTTTCTGTTATTAATGTCTTCACTTGCTTTGATCATTTATGCATTTCCTGCCGGTCCTATAGTGATCGCCACATGGGTTATTGGGTTTTTAGTTTGGCTATTTATTGCATTCCGCAAAAATTTAGCAGGAAAATTGATGTGGTTGCCCGCTACCGGCCTCATCATCGTAAATGTTTTCCTTACGAACCATCTTTATTACAACTTGCTGCGCTACCAGGCTGGTTCGCAGGTAGGGAGATTTATTTACACCAGCCGAATTCCTACTGATTCTGTATTTATCTATAAGATGGAGGACCCGCTTAATTCTATACATTTTTACGCCCAGGGAATAATACATGACATGAATACAATTGAAAACCTGACGCCTTCAAAACATATACTTACTATGGATGTCGGACTAAATGAGCTTAAGCAAAAAGGTTATATTCTTGATATTGAAAAACAAGGTTCACTCTACAAGGTAAGTGAATTAACTCCTGAATTCCTGAATCCTAAAACAAGGGACAAAGCTGTGAAAAATTATTATTTGGTGAAGCTTAAATAATACGCTGACGCGTTATTTAAACTGCTTAAAGTAGTATTTTACCCCGTCCTCTTCCAGAATCAATTCCCCTTTCTGACATTTTACCACCTTCATTACCCGGTGGGTTTTGCCCAAACAATCAAGCGTTTGGTCTATACCAAAGCTCTTTATATACCATGAAGGATTACCACTGGGGTCATTGCCACTAAATATAAAACCAAGCTTGCCATCTGTAGACGGGCCGGTGACGTATACAGATCTTATTGTTACAGCATTGTCTATCGTGCCGCTTGTAGGGTCTTTTTCTGTGCGTTTATAAACCGTCCAATGGCCTATCATTTGATCTATATCTGTTACCGGCAATATCTTTTCGTCTTTTTCCAGCACTATTGTTTTTGCAGTGTCGGAAGAATCCCTGGTGAACTGATAAATGCCCTGGTCGTTTATCAACACCAGGCTGGCCGGTTTTTTTACCATTATTTTATAACGCGCCGTACCGAAATCAAGCAGGCTGTCTTCATTGATACTGTAGCCTCCATTATAAATAAAACCGTTCTTGTTGTGATAAGAAAAAGAATCTTTTGCCCGGAATGAAATAAACATAGTATCGTAAAACGGTACAGTGGAAGAGTCTGTTTTCATTCTCGTTATCTCCCGCCACCTGCTCACCGGCATTTTAAGTTTATGCTTGTCGGTGCAAAACGCAGCAACAGGTATCAACAGCATAAATAAAAACAATACTCTTTTCATATCAGTTCAAAGCTCAAATATGCAGAAAACTCTTTGTATAATCTTGTTAAGAATATTAAAAGTCCCGGTTCTGTTTATAAAATCGGGGCATTCCTGCAAATTTAATTTAATTTTAGGTCATTAACTTATGCCCAACGGACAATTACATATAACGCTCATACAGCCCGACATAGTATGGGAGAATAAAGCCGCCAACCTGGAACAATACGAAAAAATGATTTCGGGCATTCAGGGCGCTAAGCATGTGGTCGCCTTGCCTGAAATGTTCAGCACGGGTTTTAGCATGGCTCCTGAACGGCTTGCGGAAACCATGGTTGGTTATTCTGTAAGGTGGATGGCAGATATGGCGGTAAAATACCGTTGCATTCTTACCGGCAGCCTGATCATAGAAGAGGGCGGTAACTATTATAACCGCATGCTTTGGGTGCAGCCAGACGGGAGTATAGGGTTTTATGACAAACGCCATTTGTTTGCTTATGGCAAAGAGGACAAGCATTATACACAGGGACAAACACGGCTGATCACCAGTGTGAACGGATGGCGTATCAACCTTATGGTTTGCTATGACCTGCGTTTCCCGGTATGGGCCCGGAACCAGGGCGATAGTTATGATGTGTTGCTATATGTGGCAAACTGGCCTGAACCACGCAGCCTTGCCTGGAAACGGTTACTACAGGCACGAGCTATTGAAAACCTTTGTTATGTTGTGGGCGTGAACAGAGTTGGCAAGGACGGAAAAAACAATAATCATCTTGGAGAAAGCAGTGTCTTCGGCCCATTGGGTGAGCAAATCTGGCAAGGAGACAATAATGTTTCCTGTCATACGGTAACCCTGGAAAAAGAGGTACTGCAAAACACTAGGAACACTTTTCCTTTTTTAAATGACGCAGATAAATTTGTATTGCTTTAGCTAAATTTTAATTAATTCTGCTACCTCAGGCGGGAATTTTCCGTTTATATCAAATCCGTAACAATTAATCCCGGATTTTTTATGTAGTTTGACATTCAAACGAAGTAAGTTTCATGAAACGTGTGCTGCAGGGCATATATTACTTTTTACCGGTACAGCTATTGTTGCTTCATTTTCGTAAGTACCAGTTGCTTTTGTTTTTTTTGGCTTATCCTCCTGCTTACCATTACAGGAAATTTCGCTTCGCACTTCGGGGCGTCCTCATTATTCCTTGCACCGGAATATATGGGGAGCATTAGTTTTATCAGCATGTTCCTGCTTGGTTGCGCCATGTGTGTGTTCATTATGACCTGGCACATCACCACGTTCATCATTCACAGCAAACGTATTCCTTATATGGGTGCTACACGGCATGCTTTTGTGGTTTATTCTTTTAATAACTCGATCATACCTATTGCGTTTTTGTCATTCTATTCATCTGTTTCCATTCATTTTCAGTGGTATGACGAGCATGCTTCTTTTAAGGATATTTTATTTATGCAGTTAGGCTTCTACCTTGGCCTGTCGACCATCATTCTCATCTCTTTTGTTTATTTCTTCAGCGTCAGCCGTGATTTTTTTAAGACGGTGTTGTCCAGGATCACAAATCCTGCACGCATAAGGGGCCTCATTCCTTATGATTCCCTCGATTATGAAATAGATATTATTCCGTCAAGATCCTATATTTCCGGTAAGATCAGGATAGAAAAAAACTCCGACCTGGAACCATACCACCCACGTGTAATGAATACTGTACTACGTCGCCACCACAGGAATGTGATATTCGCGGGCCTCATTTCTTATGTACTGCTGCTGTTGATGGGCATTTTTATGGAAAAGCCTTTATTAAGAGTTCCGGCAGGCGCGGGATTTCTATTGCTGTTCTCCATTACAATGGGGGTCGTTGGTGCCTTTAAATATTTTTTGAAAAGCTGGGAAACAATTGGCTGGGTGGTGTTCTTTCTCCTGCTCGTGTTGATGGTAAAATATAAATTATTCGACCTCCGCAGCATCGCTTATGGGCTCAATTATCATACGTCCATACATTCGCAGCCGGTATACGATTACCAACATCTCCACGAAATGTTTACCAAAAAACGTTTTGAGGACGATAAAAAGATAGAAGAGGCTCGGCTGCAGCTATGGAAAGAAAAAAACGTGCGTGACTCCCTGCCCCCTCCACTCGTAGTTATTTCAGTAAGTGGTGGTGGATCCCGTTCTGCATACTGGACCTTCCGGACACTGCAATATATTGACAGCGTTACAAACGGACGGCTCTTTAAAAGTACGGTATTGGTTACCGGGGCGTCCGGAGGTATGATCGGTGCAACCTATTGGCGCAGCATACAGGATGCCTGCCAGCGGGGCCTTTTAAAAGACCCCTATGCCCGTAAGTACCTGGAAAATGTTGGTAAAGACCTGCTCAATTCCATCATTTTCTCACTTGCAAGTGTAGACCTTATATCTCCATTTAACAGGATCAAGGTGGCAGGCTATTCTTACACCCGCGACCGTGGTTATGCCATGGAGCAGGAACTAATACACAACACACACGGCATGCTCGACAAGAGTATCGGTTATTATAAAACACAGGAAGCAAAAGGAGAAATTCCCTTGCTGCTTATTAATGGCACTATTGTAAATGATGGCAGGAAGCTCCTTATTTCTGACCAACCCGTCGGGTACCTTACCCAGCCAGAGTATTCGCTCAACCAGACCACGCCGCCGATTGATGCGGTAGATTTTGCAACTTTTTTTGCCCGGCAAGACCCCTATAACCTACGCATCACCACCGCCCTGCGAATGAATGCCACGTTCCCGTTTGTACTCCCTGTTGTTCGGCTACCCAGCCAGCCTAATATAAATATTATGGATGCCGGCCTTAGTGATAATTTCGGTGTTGATGTTGGTAGCCGTTATTTATTTGTTATGCGCGACTGGCTGCAAAAAAACACCCGAGATGTTATTTTTTTAGAGGTGCGCGATACCCGCGAAAATGATGTGGGGTCGATCACCACCCAATCTACATTGACCAATATGCTGATAGACCCCATATTCGTAATACAAAATAAATGGGAAGCCCTCCAGTCTTACACTCATGATTATCTTAAAGACTTTGCGCCTTTTTCATTTAGTGGCAAATTGAGGTTTATCACGCTCCAATACGTTCCTAAAGAATCAAAAAAAATGGCTGCACTAAACTTTCACCTTACACAAAAAGAAAAGGAAGATCTGTACCAATCCATTAATTATCCCGGAAATATAGCTGCCATTGATACGCTGGTAAAATTGCTGCGATAGGATTATCTTTAAATTTGTTCTGAAATATTATAGCTGCTTAATTAATTCCACCCAATCAGGCACATGCAACACCCACTGCTTTTTGCCAATTTTATCAAGCACACTCCTGCCCTGATAAAAGTTTATTTTTTCCTGCATTAAGGCAGGTATTTGTATGAGTGTGTTGTACCTAACAAGCTCGACCCAACTTTTATCTTTAAAATAGTTAAAGAAAGAAGCCAGCACAGCTCCTGCTTCCTTTAGATTCCAGTAGTGTATTATATATGGCGTGGCAGCCTTTATATCTCCCGGCTGGCTAAAGTATACAGAAAACGCGAACTGTTCCACCACGTGCTTTGAAAATTTAGGATACTCCCTGTCAGTAAAATCAAGCACGCTATCCAACAATCCGCTGTCTTTTGTATTAAAGCCCAATACCCCGGCATTCCACATAGCCATTTCATACATCGGCTTACCGTTTAGCTTCAATGTGGCTTCTGTTTTCAGGTGGGCATTTAGTTTCTTGAAAATAGGATTTCCTTCTTCGCTGATCTTTCCTTCCATTATATGCATATAGCGTTTACCTGCACTTAGTGCCTGAAAAACATCATCTACAGGATATGCAAACACCACATCTGTATCTGCATAAAGGACATTGCCGCTTTTATTGGCGGAAAAGTCCTTGAGCATTTCTATTTTCACGCGGTGCACAAAATCTATCGTCCCACGCCATTGTTTTATTTCATCAAGTCTGGTTTCGCGGTAATTCAAATGTAACGGGCACTCTTTAAATGAACGAAACCAGCCTGGCTTATCTGTATATATCCATACCTGCATATTATCCGGCAATCCCCGGTCATATATGCGCGACAAAGAAAGGAGCGCAAAAACACATTCATGAAAAACGCGCTCATTACCATAACACAGAAAAACAATATAGTTCGTTTGCTGATCCATTACTTGTGCCAAAAGTATTAAAAGTAGGCTTCAGTAGTTTTTTGCTTTACTATCAATTCTTTTTAAAAGAAAAACTTTCCCGGGTCGTTGTCCAAAAAACGTTCTGCGCTTATAAGTCGGTCATGCAGCACTTCATCCTGTTGCATGAAGCCAGCTTCCTTTCTTAACGCTTCACACACCCGCTCAATAACAGGAGATGATTTGTACGGACGGCGGAGATCAAGTGCCTGTGCCGCAGAGAGTAACTCAATGCCCAGTACCCGTTGCACATTTTGTATCACACGCCGCAGCTTGGTAACTGCATTGGCGCCCATGCTCACATGGTCTTCCTGGCCGTTGCTGCTTACAATACTATCTACCGATGCCGGAGTACAGTACTGTTTGTTTTGGCTTACAATAGCCGCGGCTGTGTATTGTGCAATCATGAAGCCACTGTTGAGTCCGGCATTAGGCGCAAGAAATGCCGGAAGCCCTCTTTGGCCACTGACCAGTAAATACGTTCTTCGCTCTGATATATTTCCAAGCTCTGCCATAGCTATGGCAAGAAAATCGGCATGCAGTGCAAGTGTCTGTCCATGAAAATTCCCTCCGCTCATTATTTCATCATCGTCATGAAATACAATGGGGTTGTCTGTTACGGAATTTATCTCTATATCCAGTACATTAGTCACCGTATCAGCAACATCTTTTGTCGCTCCATGCACTTGCGGCATACAACGGATGGAATAAGGATCCTGAACCTGCTCTTTGTGCAGTTGCTGTATTTCGCTGCCCGCAAGCAATTCCAGCAGTCGCCGGGCTGTTGTTACCTGCCCTTTGTGGGGGCGCACACGATGTATGGCGTGTTTAAACGGTTCGTCCTTCGCCACGAAAGCATCAACAGACATTGCGCCTATCACATCAGCCCATTCCAGCAATCTTTTAGCCGTCAATAAAGACCATGTAAGATATGCGCTCATAAATTGGGTTCCGTTCAGCAATGCCAGGCCTTCCTTTGCCGCCAATGCAATGGGCTGCATACCTGCTTTTTGCAGCGCAGCCGCAGCTGTCATTTTTTCCCCTTTGCAATGTACCCATCCTTTTCCGAATAGTGGTAGGGACAGGTGAGCCAATGGAGCCAGGTCGCCGGACGCCCCTAATGAACCCAGTTCATAAATTATCGGGATTATATCTTTGTTATAAAAATCCACAAGCCTTTGCACTATCTCTGTTCTTACTCCACTATATCCCCGGCTAAGTCCATGTATTTTCAATAACAGCATCAGCCGTACTATTTCATCAGGCACTTCGTCTCCCATGCCACATGCGTGGGAACAAACTAGATTTTCCTGAAGTTCCTCCAATTCGTGGTCATTTATACGAACATTGCACAGTGAACCAAAACCTGTATTAATACCATAAAAAGTTTTACCGTGTTTTAATTTATCATCAAGGTAATCCCTATTTTGAGTTATCTTGTTAAATGCATGCACCGATAACTCAATGGTTTCTATATTGTTTTTTAAAAGATCGAGGGATATATGCTCCGGTAATTCCATAATTGTTTTTGATACATGTTTGGTGGTAATTTCACTTGCGCTAATGTGGTAACATTGCGCATAGATCTGCCTCTATACTTTTTTGTACAGACTCTGTTATCCTTCCCATTTCTTTACCGTCATTATTAAATAAAATAATAGTGGGCACCAAAGTGATATTGTATTTTTTTTCTTCTCCACCTTTTGTTGTCTTTTCCCTGTTTACGCCAAACATAGTCAATCTCGTTGATGGATAACCGGTAATTTGCAAGATCTTTTCAAGTTTAGGGATAAGATAATGTGAATCATCGCACCAGGTTCCCAGGAAAACAACCATTGTATAATCATGCAGTTGTCTTTTTAAAACGTTGACCAACTGTTCGTCTGGCCTGTATTCATCTGTGCCGCTTTTCAACCAGGTAAATGATGATTCCTTTTCCAGGTCGTTAAAGTTAATGGGGCCATTAAAGGTCAGCTCATCATTCTTCGGATCTTTAGAAATATTATAAGGGGTGTTTTGTGCAAGTGCATTTATGCTTACAAGAATTAATATTGCCACAAATATCTTTCTCATCTCATAAATTTTTTCGGGAAATTATTTGATATTATCAAACTCTTGGAGCTTGTTTC